>OFFP01000071.1_pt1 | contig 75766 bp, 66 predicted proteins | sample 1521431 | NCBI WGS metagenome assembly OFFP01 (sample SAMEA3504104, study PRJEB24116) | mouse gut metagenome | biome: mouse gut; feature: mouse-associated habitat; material: faeces | place: Denmark | collected 2011
TGCATTTTGTTTGCATTGCTTTGCAATCAAAACCTTTTGACCAAGTAAATATCTTAGTGCGACACCATCGATTTTTCTTGTCGTATGATGTAGACAAATCTTTGTAAAACCGGACAACAATTTGACAAAATAATCTGTCCCTTTCCGATATACTATGTTTCATGGCGGGTTAAAGTAAGATAGAAAGGGGAAGGAGGGCGGTGTGGAATATGAACTTTACGCAGACGTCTGGTTTCTGACGAATTTTGTTATGGACTGCATTGCGCTTGAGATTGCAGGGCGCTTGATGAAGCAGCGGATCCGTTTTCGAAGTCTGGTGTTGGCAGGCATAGCGGGATCGGCAGGCTCTTTAATCCTTTTTTTGCTGATGCGGCGTTATCTGTGGTATCAGCTTTTGGTGCATCTAATCATAAATCCGCTAATGATCTGGATCTGTTTTCGGTGCAAAAGGGTCAGGGAATTTTTGGCAGAGTGGGTGATGACTTATCTGTCCATGATTCTGTTGGGAGGAGCCATGGAGTGGAGCGCGGCAAATGTTGGCGTCCGTTATTTTTGGATTTGCCTGTTTGCGGCTTCGGTGTTTTTATGGTCTGCAGAGAAAATACTGGCTTATTTTAGGCGGCAGAAAGATATCACCTATGATTTGCTTTTGATTACCAGGCAGGGCAAGATTCCGGCAAAAGGCTTTTTCGATACGGGAAATCTTTTGGTGGATCCGATAGTGGGAAAGCCAGTACATATTATAAAAAAGGAGATGTTGCAAGGGCAGGTGGAACAGGGGCAGCTTTTGGTGCGGATGATACCCTTTCACTCCCTGGGCAGGGATCATGGGCTTTTGGAAGCTGTAACCATTGAGGGCATGTATATTTTCAGGGAGGATCAGCCGTTGTATCTGGAAAAGCCGATACTTGGGCTTGCAGAGGAAAACCTGTTTCAGGATGACAGATGTCAGGTGATCCTGAATGGAAAGAGTATGGAATATTAATCAGGGGGGTAACAGGAAAGGAGAACAGACATGTATATTAAAATAACAATACCGCAGCATTTTCAATTAAAGCTTATTCCCAAGCTGCACAACCTGTTGTTGCTGCGCAAGGGGGATATCCACTATATCGGAGGAGCAGAGATCTTGCCCCCGCCCTTAGAGGCAAGAGAAGAGAACCGATATATCCAGATGCTGGATGGAGAGGAATCTGAAAAGGCGAGAAGCGTATTGATTGAACATAACTTGCGCCTGGTGGTATACATAGCAAAGAAATTTGATAATACGGGGATTGGCGTCGAAGACTTGATTTCCATTGGCACGATCGGCCTGATCAAAGCCATCAACACGTTTAACCCTACAAAAAACATCAAGCTTGCCACTTACGCTTCCAGGTGTATTGAAAATGAGATTTTAATGTACTTGCGCAGAAATAATAAGACACGAATGGAAGTATCCATTGACGAGCCTCTTAACGTGGATTGGGACGGCAACGAACTGCTTTTGTCCGATATCCTGGGGACGGACGAGGATATTATTTACAGGGATATTGAGACGGAGGTAGAGAAGAACTTGCTCAAACATGCAGTCGATAAACTATCTGAACGGGAGAAAACCATTGTCGAGCTTCGCTTTGGGCTCAAAGATCCCAAAGGGGAGGAGATGACCCAGAAAGAGGTTGCAGATTTATTAGGGATTTCCCAGTCTTATATTTCACGTCTTGAGAAAAAAATCATGAAACGTCTGAAAAAAGAGATTGTAAGGTTTGAATAAAAAGATAATTTGTGCTATGATGTCTTTATACAAATAGTATAAAGGAGATGGTGCGATGAGACTAGAATTTTTGGGAGCGGCCCATGAAGTTACTGGAAGCTGCCATTACCTGAGAATGGGGGAGATAAATCTTCTGGTGGACTGCGGGATGGAGCAGGGAGCGGATCTGTATGTAAATCAGGAGATACCAGTTAACGCAGCCGAAATTGATTATGTGCTGATCACGCATGCGCACATTGATCATTCCGGCTTGCTGCCGCTGCTTTACAGCCATGGATTCCGTGGCAAAGTATATGCGACGCAGGCGACGTCAGAACTTTGCGGCATTATGTTGAAAGATTCGGCGCATATCCAGATGTTTGAGGCGGAGTGGAAGAACCGCAAGGCACGCCGTGCGGGAAAGCCTCTGGTGGAGCCAATGTATGACATGGAGGATGCGCTTGGTGCGTTGGAGCATTTCGTTCCATGTGAATATGGGGAAAAAATCACGCTTTGTCCGGAAATCACCATCCGCTTTATTGACGCCGGACATTTGCTCGGTTCTTCTAGCATCGAGGTGTGGGGGACTGAGGGGGAAGAGACCGTGAAACTGGTATTTTCTGGCGACATCGGTCCAGGCGACCGTCCTCTGATCCGTGATCCCCAGTATATCAAAGAGGCGGATTACGTCATTATGGAGTCTACTTACGGCGACCGGATGCGGCAGCATCCGCCAGATTATGCCGCAGAGCTTGCCAAAGTGTGCAGAGACACTTTTACGAGGGGAGGGAATTTGGTAATCCCAGCGTTTTCTGTGGGCAGAACCCAGGAAATGCTGTTTTTCATGCGCAAAATTAAAACAGAAAATCTTTTGCCAGAATTCCCAGACTTTGAGGTGTATATTGACAGCCCTCTGGCGGTGGAAGCTACCAACATTTTCCACAAGAATGTAAAAGAGTGTTTTCGGGACAGGGCGTTGGAACTGATCAAAAAGGGCGTCAATCCCATTGGATTTCCAGGCCTTAAAGTGGCGGTTTCCAGTGATGAGTCAAAGATGATTAATTTCATAAATAAGCCGATTGTAATTATCTCTGCTTCCGGCATGTGCGAGGCTGGAAGGATTCGTCATCATCTGAAGCATAATTTGTGGCGTTCAGATTCTACGGTTCTCTTTGTGGGATATCAGGTTCCGGGCACATTGGGCAACCATCTTCTGGGAGGCGCCAAAGAAGTAAAGCTGTTTGGCGAGACGATAGAGGTCAAGGCGAAAATAGAAAACCTGGCCGGGATCAGCGGCCATGCAGACCAGGAACATCTGCTGCAGTGGGTTAAGGCGTTTGGGAATACGCCCAAACGGGTCTTTGTAGTACACGGGCAGGACGCCGTCTGCGATACTTTCGCAGAACTGGTAACGAAGGAGACGGGCGTCATCGCCACTGCGCCTTATAGCGGAGATATTTATGATTTGCAGGCAAATATCTGCATTGCAAAGGGCAGCAGGGAGCGGGCAGTGAAGAAAGTGAAAGACGCCCGCGTGGTATCCAATGTATTTGCAAGGCTTGTGGCGGCAGGGGAGCGCTTGCTTGCCGTGATTCGCAAATTAGAAGGACATCCCAACAAAGAGCTTGGAAAATTCGCAGATCAAATTAATTCCCTCTGCGATAAGTGGGACCAATAGAAAGATAATTTTTCATATTTTTTAAGGCGGATTTTTCCAGTCTGCTGACCTGGGCCTGGGAGATGTGTATTTCTTCAGCGACCTCCATCTGAGTTTTTCCTTCAAAGAAACGGAGCTTGATGATATAGTTTTCCCGTTCATTTAACCGTTTCATGGCGTCGCTTAGAGAGAGTTCCTCTACCCAGGTCTCCTCTTTGCTTTTCTTATCGCTGATCTGGTCCATGACGTACAAGGTGTCTCCGCCGTCGGTATATACTGGGTCATATAAGCTTACGGGGCACTGTATGGCGTCTAGAGCGAAGACGATGTCCTCTTTGGGGAGGTCGATTTTTTCAGCGATATCTTCAATGGTGGGTTCCCGGGATAGCTCTTTGGAAAGGATTTCTCTGGCATGGATGGCTTTGTAAGCGGTGTCTCTCAAGGAACGGCTTACCCGTATGGAGTTGTTGTCTCTTAAGTAGCGGCGGATCTCCCCGATGATCATCGGGACTGCATAGGTGGAAAATTTGACGCCGATTTCCGGATTAAAGTTATCAATGGACTTGATAAGTCCGATGCAGCCGATCTGGAAGAGATCGTCTACGTTTTCGTTACTGTTTGAAAAACGTTTGATGACGCTTAAGACAAGGCGGAGATTTCCTTTAATGTAGGTTTCCCGCGCCTCTATGTCCCCCGCCTTGATTCTAGAGAAAAGGTCATTTTTTTCCTCCTCCTTTAATACGGGGAGCTTGGATGTGTTGACTCCGCAGATTTCTACTTTGTATGCAGCCATGATGTTACCTCCGGAAAATTTGATGTATTAAAAGAATGCACGAAATTTACTACTTTTATTCATGGAATTTTCGTGGTATACTCTTTGGTATAGAACTGAATTTAATGCTATAGGAGAAGAATAGTATGAAGGACACCATTGACAAAAGAAACGAAAGGGAAAGTATTGCCAGAAGCATCGTAAAGCGCAGAAATATTATATATACCAGTAAGGAAGATTTAGAGCGCAAGCAGGAAGAAGAGCGGCAGAAAGAACGGCAGGCCGCAGATGATCTTGTTAAGAAACTCAAAGATGATGCGAACCAAAAAATGGCTATGGAAATCCAGAGGCTGATTGCTGACCGGGAGATGCTAGAACGCCAGCTTGAGACGGGGATGGACGCCACCGGAAAGAAGCTTATGAACGAGGTAACGCAAGAGAGAGTAGAGGCGATTTTGAGTGAAAAGAGCAAACAGTTGCAAGATCTTATCGCTGCTCACAGCGTGGCGGGCGGGCAGGAAGATTCAGAGGTGGAGCCGTCAGTTCAGACGGATGGATCCACGTCAGAGGGAACAGTTTCGTAAATTGATGCGCCAGTTTCGCAGGCAGGCATCAGGAAAGCTTAGACGATTGTGGAAAAAACATGTTCCAAAAGCCAGAGGAATTGGAACGACCGGATTCAGAGCAAGCGGCAGAGAGGGGAAGAGTGATGAGCGATAGAGAAAACAAGGCAGAATCCCTGGTGAGAGAGAAAGGGAAAGCTGCGCTCTTGAACAAGTTCTGGTCTCATGCCACAAAACAGGAATTGGAGCAGTTTGCTTGGCAGCAGGGAATCTATATCCGGCAGTAGGGATTAACAAAGAAGCACTTCTTAATTATTAGAGGTGCTTTTTTCCTACCAATTGTACGCTCAGAGAGAAATTCTAAGCTGCATATCAAATGACAGGAGGAGAAACTTTGATATACACGGAATTGACAAACAAGGCAATGAAACTGGCATATGATTCTCATGCAGGCCAGCTTGACGCAGGGGGGATTCCCTATATTTTTCATCCGTATCATCTGGCGGAACAAATGGATACTGAGAAACGTGTATGCATTGCGCTGCTTCATGACGTGGTGGAAGACACGCATGTGACATTAAAGCAGATTCAGGAGCGGTTTCCGGCTGAGATTGCCGGACCAGTGGCGCTGCTTACGCATGATCCGAAAGAGAATTATTATGACTATATCAAGAAAGTATGCGCTGACAGGGATGCTTGCTTTGTAAAAATAGCAGACTTGCTTCACAATATGACGGAGGCAAGAGTGAAAGGCTGCGGCGTAGAAGAGAAGGACAAGAACCGCTGGCATGAGAAATACATGAAAGCGCTGTATTTTGTGGTCAACGCCATCGAAGAGGGCGTCAGCGGCCCATGTAAGGACCAAACGCTGTTAAATCGCCTGCTTGAATCATTTCCTGGCAGAGCGCGCAAGAACATTTTGATACATCTGGATCAAGGACAGCAGCAATATTTAAATCCATGTCAGATAGAAACACTGCAAGACAAGCCTGTGGAAGAGCAATTAAAATATTTTCAGGTAGAGTACGCAGAAAGCAGGGAAGGAAGCGCTGAAGAAGATTACCAGCGAACAAAAACGTGTTCTCTGGAAGAGGCTTTGCATGAAAACAGAACCCTTTTTTCTGCGGAAGGCTGCATTGTGGGATTTATGGATATTTGCTGTCATACAGACTGTAAAAGGAAAGTAATGCCGGTATTCGTCAACGGTCAGCCGAGGATGGTCAGGCAAACGTCTTATCTCGATCATGGCAGGGCGGTCTCTGAGACAAAAAGCCTGAAGCTTTTGTGGAATGATGCGGCGGATTGAGAGCAAGCCTGGAATTGGCATAGAAAGAAACGGGGAAGCATAGGATAAAAAAACGGTATCTCTATGTCAATGGAAGGAAGTGCAATGAATGAGATGATCTTGAAAAAATATCATGGCCTTGGAAATGATTATCTGGTACTGGATCCTCACAAAAATCACTTTACGCTGCAGACTCGTAATATTGAAATGCTTTGTCGCAGAAATTTCGGGGTGGGGGCGGACGGAGTCTTGTATGGCCCTCTCTGGGAGGAGGAAAAGATCAAAGTACGCATCTTTAATCCAGACGGATCGGAAGCGGAATGCAGCGGCAACGGAATCCTTATTTTTGCAAAATATTTGCTGGACCAAGGGTATGTGTCAGATAAGAAAATTACCTTAGAAACCGTGTCTGGCAAAGTTTTTGTGGAATTTCTTCAAGAGGATGCAAGGATGATGCGGGTCAACATGGGTAAGCCTGCCTATGCGGGAAAACAATTGCCTATGTCAGGGCTGGAAGGAGAGGTAGTCAATGCGCATCTGCGGTTTCAGGACAATCTTTATAACGCTACCTGCCTGTCAGTGGGAACGCCAAACTGCGTGATCATGCAGGAGGAAGTGACCTCTCAGAAAGCCAAGTCGTTAGGGCCTTACGTGGAGCAGGCAGCTTATTTTCCCAACCGGATCAACATGCAGCTTTGCAAAGTGCAAGACCGGGCGAACATTATAATTGAAATATATGAAAGAGGAGCAGGATATACGCTTGCGTCTGGGACAGGAGCTTGCGCAGCCGCAGCTGCTGCAAAACGCATGGACCTGGTGGACGACAGGGTGACAGTGCATATGCCGGGCGGAAGCCTGCTGGTAGAGCAAGAGCCAGACGGAGATATTTATATGACTGGAATCGTGGAAGAGGTAGGAACCTTTACCGTGGCAGAGAATTTTTTTGCATGATCTGTCTGATTTGAAAGGAAGAATGGTAGAGTCCTGCTTTATAGAAAGAACAAGAAAGAGAAGACGGCAGCGCAGAAGGAATCTGTTGCTGGGAGGGTGATGCGATGAGACGAGAAAAAGGTATGCGTTCCAGGAAGGCTATTGAAAAAGAAATCAAAATAATGGAAAAGCAGGAGGCTTCTTTGCGCCAGGCAGCAGGCAGAACCGCTGCGCCCCAATGGAAGCTTGCCCTTGCAGAAAAAGTTCCAACTAAGGTTTATGACAATCTGCAGAAAGCATTCTGCAAAGCCTTTTGCTTGATTTTTGAAAAGGGAACTGGCGTGATAGAAAGAACATATGACAAGGATTCTATTGCAGAGGATTATGAGATCCGAAATTTTGCGTTCCAGTTGAAAGCAGACCGTAAATCATTGAAAAAGGTACGGGGAGACGTTGGAACGGCAAATATGCGGAACATGGCGCTTGCCAGCGTGGAGGGAATCGGGCTGGGCGTCTTAGGGATTGGTCTTCCTGATATCGTGATTTTTGTGGGCGTGCTCTTAAAGGGAATCTATGAAACGGCGCTCCATTACGGATTTGACTATCAAACTCAGCAAGAACAGTATGTTATCTTGAAGTTGATGGAAACGGCGATGCAAAAAGGAAATGAATGGGAGCTTGGAAATCAAGAAATTGACAGAATCATTACTGGAACAAGCGAAACAAAGGAATTGCCGCAACGACTGGAGCGGCAGATCAAAGATACGGCAGAAGCCTTTGCCGTTGACATGGTATTGCTGAAATTTATCCAGGGACTGCCTGTGGTCGGCATAGCGGGAGGGGCGGGGAATCCGCTGTATTACAGAAAAGTTATCAAATATGTGGAAGTAAAGTACCGCAAGCGGTATCTGTTAAAACTGCAGAACAAGCTTTTGGAAAGCCCTTAGGGGATTTCTTCTAGGGAGCGGGAGCTGTTGCACAAGTAGGAAAAGGGCCTGCGAGTGCAACGGCTCCCTTTTTGTGTCAAACGATAGAAAAAGGACCTTAGAGGTCAAGCTTCACTTAAAGTTCAAGATAATTCAGGACCGCTCTGCGAGGGCGGGTAAGGAAGCTTGTGGTCTGTCCTGTTTAACAGATAGTCTACGCTGGTCTGATAGAAATCAGCCAGGGCACATAGGCTGGAAAGAGGAATCGAACGTTCCCCGTTTTCATATCGGGAATAGGTGCGCTGAGAGACGTTCAGCAAATGCGCCAGATATTCCTGTGTGTAGTCCGCGTCTTCTCTTAAATTTCGAAGTCTTACTAAAATCATTGGATCCTCCATTCTATGCTTTTATGTCAAAGCATGATGTTTTTTTAAAATTATATGAAGACCAAAATGGCCTATTGACTTTTAGACCGTTTTGGTCTAAAATGTGAAAAAACAAAGTCGAATATGCAAGGAATTTGGAGGAAAGATGGAATGCTGTTTAATTCAGTGAATTTTTTAATTTTTTTCCCAGTTGTGGTATTGATCTATTTTTTGATGCCCAAAAAGGTTAAATATGTATGGCTTTTGGCAACGAGTTACTTTTTTTACATGTGCTGGAACGCTAAGTATGCCTTGCTGCTTCTGTGGTCCACGGCAATTACATATTTGAGCGGATTGCTGATTGATAGATGTGAGAGGCGGCAAGGGCAAGAAAGCAGGAAGAAGATTTTTGTTGCCTTGAGCTTTGCTTTGAATCTTTCGATCTTGTTTCTGTTTAAATACTTTGATTTTGCAATTGAAAACATCAATTATGTCCTAGGCAAATGTCATTTGGAATTGATTGTTCCAAAATTTGACCTGTTGCTGCCAGTGGGAATTTCCTTTTATATTTTCCAGGCGCTAAGCTATACCATGGACGTCTATCGTAAAGATATTTACGTGGAGCGAAATTTTTTAAAATATGCGTTGTTTGTGTCTTTCTTTCCGCAATTGGTCGCTGGTCCCATTGAGCGTTCTAAGAATTTGCTGCGACAGATTGGAACAGGCATTCCGTTTTCCTATGAAAACTTTCGCCGCGGGCTTCTCTTGATGCTTTGGGGGTATTTCCAGAAGATCGTGATTGCCGACAGGATTGCCCTGCTGGTAGACACGGTCTATGGAAATGTAGATCAGTATCAGGGGGGATATTTCTTGCTGGCAAGCGTGCTGTTCGCCGTGCAGATTTATTGTGATTTTTCTGGCTATTCCATGATAGCGGTGGGAGCTGCAAAAGTGATGGGATTTGAGCTGATGGAGAACTTTGACTGCCCTTATTTTGCAAAGTCGGTGGCGGAATTCTGGAGAAGATGGCATATTTCCTTGACGTCATGGTTCCGGGATTATCTTTATATTCCCCTAGGCGGGAACCGCAAAGGGACGGTGCGCAAGTATTTGAATATCATGGTCGTTTTTCTAGTAAGCGGCTTATGGCATGGCGCGCAGTGGACCTATGTGATTTGGGGCGGGCTTAACGGATTATTTCAAGTGATGGGAAGCATGTTGCAGCCTTTTCGTAAGAAAGCGGGAGAGCTGCTGCAGGTGAAAGAGGACAGCTTTGGTCACCGGTTTCTTAAGACTGCCGTGACATTTGTGCTTGTTGATGTCACTTGGATATTTTTCCGGGCGGAAAGTCTGCGTGATGCGCTTCATATTATAAAGAGCATGTTTACCGTATATAATCCCTGGATTTTTGTGGATCATTCCATTTATGATCTGGGACTGAATCAAAAGCCGTTCCATTTGCTGATGTTCTCGCTGGCAGTCCTTTTTGCGGCGGACTGGCTGAAATATAAGAAAGTCGACATTTTGGAAAAAATATTGGAACAAAACATCTGGTGCCGCTGGTCTGTTTATCTTACGGGAATTTTGTTCGTGCTGATTTTTGGCGTCTGGGGAAGTTCTTATGAAGCGCAGGCTTTTGTATATTTTCAGTTTTAAGGCGAGGAGGAAGCAAAAATGCAAATCATAAAAAGAGCTGCGGCGTCTCTGGGGTTTGTGCTTGTTTTAGGCGTTATCTTAAGCGGAGTTTCATTCACATTTGAGAGAAAAGAAAGCACGGAGCGTTATTCAAAGTTTTGGGAAAATCCACAGGAATATGATGTCTGGTTTATTGGGAACAGCCATGTTTATTATGCTATAAATCCAATGGAGCTATGGAATCAGCAGGGGATACGCTCTTATGACCTTGCCGCGCCAGGCGCTTATCTGGCACAGACTTATTGGACTTTGATGTGCGCATTAGAGCATTGCCAGCCAGAGGTTCTCGTGCTGGATCCGCATAAAGTCAACTTTGATACCAAACACCAAGATAGTCAAAAAGGAACCATTCATACGGGGTGGGACGCAATTCCATTTTCACTGACTAAGATAAAAGGCGCTATTGACCTCTTTGATACATGGGAGGAAAGGCTTGAATATGTATGCGGCTTTTCGATCTATCATAATCGTTGGGAAGAATTAGGGCAGGAAGATTTTAAGGCTCCATGCTCCGTAAATAAAGGATTTATGTTTAATACTAGAATCATAGACAAGTCAGATTATCAAATCAAACAGACAAAAAAGATATACCAGACAGATACGGCAGGTTTTATATATTTGGAGAAGATCATTGAGGTATGCGAGGACAGAGGGATTGAGCTGTTATTAATGGAAGTTCCTTTTTGCAGAAGTAAGAAAGACCAGACTGTGATGAATGCAGTTTCAAATATGGCAAAGGAACATGAGATTCCGTTTTTGAAACTCACCGATGAGGGCATTGTAGATTATGGGGTGGACTATGCGGACGGCGGACATGTAAACTTATTTGGATCAAAAAAAATAACACAGTATATGGGCGAATATTTAAAGGAAAATTATCAGCTGCAGGATGGCAGAAAAGTCAAGGAGACGGCTGAAAAATGGAATGCTGATTATGAAGCGTATTTACAGTTCAAGCTCCAAAAGATGCAGGCAGAAAGCGAGATCAAGCGCTATGTGCAATGGCTTTCGGATGATAGATATTCCTGTTATCTGTATCAGGAAAAAGAACCTCAGGGGCTGCTTGCGAAAGAGCTTTCTCAGCTTTCTCACATTACTTATCTCTCAAAGGAAGAGGCGAAGGAAAGATTGGGAGGACAAATTGAGGGAGAGTTTGTGTTCTTTGTGGAAGACGAGAATCGAAATCTGCTGGATGCGGCGGTATTTCAAAATGGAAAACGAAAATAGCGACCGTTTGGTCGTGCTTTGAACAAAAAACAAGTGACATCTGCGATACTTTTTGTTATGATAAGAAGAACAGTCAATGAAGGAAGGAAGAAAAGAGATGGAAAAGATATTAGATCTTATCAGCAAAGAGGTTGTGGGAGCCTTTGAGGCAAACGGCTATCAGCAGAAGTATGGCAGAGCGACCCTTTCAAACCGCCCAGACTTATGTGAATACCAATGTAACGGCGCTATGGCGGCGGCGAAGGAATATAAGTGCGCCCCCTTTGTGATATCCGATAAGATTGCAGAAAGCTTGAAGGAAAATCCCATGTTTGAATCGGTAGATTCGGTAAAGCCTGGGTTTTTAAATCTCAAAATAAACAGGGAATACCTTGCAGAGTATCTAAGGGAAATGGACGCAGACAAGGAGCGGCTTGGATGCGAGAAATGCAAAAATCCCAAAACCATAATGATTGACTATGGCGGGCCCAACGTGGCAAAACCCCTCCATGTCGGGCATCTGCGCTCTGCAATCATCGGGGAGAGCGTCAAGCGGATCGGCAAATTTATGGGACATGAGATGATCGGGGACGTGCATCTGGGAGACTGGGGACTTCAGATGGGGCTGATTATCACGGAATTAAAGCAACGCAAGCCAGAACTGGTTTATTTTGATGAGTCTTACGATGGCGAATATCCTGCGGAACCTCCGTTTACGATCGGGGAACTTGAAGAAATTTACCCGACTGCAAGTGGGAAATCTAAAGAAGATGAAGCTTATAAGGAAGCGGCGATGCAGGCGACTTATGAACTGCAGCATGGAAAGAGAGGGTATGAGGCGCTTCTTTCTCATATCTTAAATGTTTCCGTCAGTGATTTAAAACGTAATTATGAGGATCTAAAGGTATCGTTTGAACTATGGAAAGGGGAATCTGACGCCCAGCCCTATATTCCAGCGATGGTAGAAAAAATGAAGGCCGACGGACATGCATATATCAGCGAGGGAGCGTTGGTCGTAGATGTGAAACAGGAGACGGACGCTAAAGAGATTCCTCCCTGCATGATTTTAAAATCAGACGGAGCCTCCCTTTACAATACAACGGATCTGGCGACGATCGTCTGGCGTATGAAGGATTATGATCCAGACGAGATCATTTACGTAGTCGATAAGCGGCAGGAATTGTATTTTACCCAGGTGTTCCGCTGCGCTAGGAAGACGGGCTTGGTGAAGCCGGAAACAGAGCTGAAATTCTTAGGATTCGGCACAATGAACGGCAAAGACGGAAAGCCTTTTAAGACCAGAGAGGGCGGCGTGATGCGCTTGGAATATCTGGTATCGAGCATCAACGAGGAGATGTACCGCAAGATTGCCGACAACCATACCGTCGAAGAGGAAGAAGGGAGAAAAACGGCGAAAGTCGTAGCGCTCTCTGCAATCAAGTACGGAGATTTGTCTAACCAGGCTTCCAAAGATTATATTTTCGATGTCGAGCGGTTTACCTCTTTCGAGGGAAATACAGGTCCTTATATCCTTTATACCATTGTGCGCATCAAGTCTATTTTGAAAAAGTACCAGGAAGAGAAATCCCTGCCGCAAGGAGCGCAGATCTTAGCTGCCCGTTCGCAAAGCGAGAAAGCGCTGATGCTGGAGATTGGAAGATTTAACGGCATGATGGAAACGGCTTTTGAGGAAAGCGCTCCCCACAAAGTATGCGCCTATATTTATGATCTTGCCAATGCCTTTAATCATTTTTACCATGAGACGAAAATCATGGCAGAAGAGGATGAAATGGCGCAGGCGGGCTATATCTGCCTCTTGAAGCTTACAAAGCGCGTCTTGGAGACTTGCATTAGCGTTTTGGGCTTTGACGCTCCTGAGAGGATGTAAGGAGGAGCAAGAGCGTAAAATTATAAAAGAACCGATTGACGGGACTGTTGTAAAATACAGCGAATATACAAACTATGGATAAGCCATGTATGTGGAAGCCATATTCTGTATGAAGCAAGTGTTTTGCAATAGCCTCGTTTTTTCTTTTTATTCCCGTGATCCATGAGTCAAGCGCCATGTTTGAACGTGGATTTGACGAAATGAATCAAAACAATGCAAAATATTTGGCGATAAGTTCAAAAAAAGAATGGCATTCTGTCACAAAGGCAAAGAGGCATTGTCTAATTAATTAGGAGGTAAAACGTTATGAAGACAAAAACGAATCAGGAATTACAGAATTTAGTGGATCAAGCTGTGGCAGGGAACCGGCAAGCCCTTGAGACGCTTCTTGCGGGCGTGGAGGACATGGTATTTAATTTGTCTTTACGCATGTTGGGGACGTTTGCAGATGCGCAAGATGCCGCACAGGATATCTTGTTGAAAGTCATGACGCATTTATCCACGTTCAGGGGGGAAAGTTCATTTACCACGTGGGTGTTTCGAATTGCAATTAATCATTTGAAAAATTACAAAAAGCATATGTTCGCCCATCATCCGATTAGTTTTGAATATTATGGAGATGATATCGAAAACGGAAAGGTTCAAGACGTTCCAGATTTGACGCAGAATGTGGAAAAGGATATTCTGGCGGAGGAATTAAAACTCTCCTGCACGAATGTAATGCTGCAATGCCTTGATGCGGAAAGCAGATGCATTTTTATTTTGGGAACGATGTTTCAGATTGACAGCCGCATAGCCGGGGAGATCTTGGAGATGACGCCAGAAGCATACCGCCAGAGACTTTCCAGAATACGAAGAAAAATGGCGGATTTTCTGGAACAATATTGCGGCGAATATGGCAAAGGCAGATGCAGATGCAAAGACAGGGTCAATTATGCAATTCAAAGCCACAGAATAAGCCCGCATCAGCTGGATTATGCAAAAGCTGCAGAAATCCCAGTCGAGACCATGCTGGATGTCAAAAACGCTATGGAGGATATCGACAATCTATCGCAGGATTTTTCATTCTGCAAGCCGTATCAATCTCCAGCGCTCGTAAAGCGATTGATACAGCAGTTTTTAGACTCTGCACAGTTTTCCATCGTCCAGAATTCGTAAAGGAGGTCATAGAAGATGAATACACAATTAATCATAGACTACTTATCAGCATTGGATTCCAATAACAACCGTGAATGGTATCATGCGAACAAGGAAGATTTCAAAAAAGCAAATGCTGAGTTTGAAAGTCTTTTGCAGGCTTTGATGTTGGAAATCGGAAAGTTTGACAGCAGCATTTTGCATAACAATCCTAAAGACCTTACGTTTAAGATTGTAAGAGACACCCGCTTCAGTCATGATAAATCACCTTATAATCCTGCGTTTCGCGCCCACATTGCTTCTAAGGGCAAGATGCCTGTCCCTGTCGGATATTATCTGATGATAAGGCCCGGCGACCAGTCTTTTTTGGGCGGCGGCTTGTTTGCCGATATGTTTAAAGATGCGACAAAGATGGTACGGGATTATATCTCTGAAAATGGCGCAGAATGGGAAAGGATCATTCATGAGCCGCAGTTTGAAGAATGCTTTACGGTGAAAGGAACGGCGCTAAAGAATGTGCCTGCAGGCTATGAGAAGGAGCATCCGCAAGCGCAATATCTGAAATTTAAAAGCTGGTATCTCGAACATCCTGTCAAAGATAAAGAGCTCAAAGATGCAAACACCTTTGTTTTAGAGGCGGCAAAGTGCTTTCAGCTGATGAAGCCGTTGAATGACTATCTCAATCAGGCGCTTGCAGGCTTTCAGATGCCGGCAAGGTAAATCCAGTTTATCATAGCTTGGCATCTGAAAGCATTACAAATGGATGTGATGACTCATCCAGAGTGAAGCGGTCATTCTGCGCCCTAAAACAGATACTGTTGAAAGAAGGAAACAGTCCGGTAAAAATCCAGAGCATTGAAAAATCCTCAATTTCTACCGGACTGTTTCTTTCTTATCTGTCAGGGCATAAATCGTTATTTCCCGACGGCCGTTTTCTTTTGGTCAAATATTCAACAGGCCAGCCATATTTGAGAAGTCGACAAGCAGATCATCGTAGATGCCAGCCTTTACACAATCAGCAAAGGTATAATCTCCGGTATCCTCTGATTCAAAGTTGTAAACAAGGATGCGGTTTTTCTCTGGGTCTACTATCCAGTATTCCCTGATGCCCGCAGTGCGGTATTTAAAGAGTTTTGTGAAGTAGTCCATACGCCTGCTGCTGGGTGATACAATCTCTATGACCCAGTCTGGTGCTCCAAAACAGCCTTTGTCAGTGAGCTTCGATTTGTCACAGATTACAGATATATCCGGTTCAACATAGTTTTTATCATCTTTATTCAAAAATACGGCAAATGGGGCGATATACGGTTCGCATATTCCGTTTTTTAATTTGATATAGTTGTTGATGGCGGTGAATAATTCTCCAGTAATCATCTGGTGCTTTCGGCTTGGGGGCGCCATATCATAAATCTGACCGTCAACTAGTTCTGCACGTTTGCCATTTGGCAGGGCGTAGACATCATCAATGGTGTAGGTTTTTTGGGGGGCCAATGCAAGTGGCATGTTGAACACTTCCTTTCTTGGCTTATAATAGTTTGAATACAGCTAAAAGTAAGTTGCTGATAGTTCCCGCCTCCCGCTATTCCTTGGATTGTATCGGCTGCTGGTCGGCAGCAGGAACATTTTCCATAATGTCTCCTGGCTGGCATTGTAAAGCGTCGCAGATTTTTCCTAATGTGTTACTTCTGACAGTTTCATCCTTTGCCAGCCTTGCCATAATAGAGGCTGTAATGCCGGCTTTTTCTTGCAATTCTCCTTTTTTGATATTTCTATCTATGAGGAGATGAAATAATTTTCTATAGGTAATTGCCATGAAACCACTCCTTTGTGTTATTTGACTTATAATAACATAAAAATAACGTAAACACAATATTTTTTGCGAAAACGACAGAAGCAATGATGATTTTGCAAGGTGCAACAGATTGTTGCTGGTATTTTTAAGGCTTGTGTGATAACTTTATAGTTAAGCCGAAAGGGAAAAACGGAATAGGAGGTCTATGGCTTATGGAGAAAAGCGTCGGGGAAAAACTAAAGGAGTACAGACAGCAACGCCAGTGGACACAGCAGGACTTGGCGGAAAAATTGAACGTGACCAGACAGGCGGTTTCTAACTGGGAGCGGGGCAAGACGCTGCCAGACATTTACATGGTGAAAGCGATTGCAAAAGTGTTTGAGATGACCTTGGATGAATATATGCAAGATGCCCGCCCTGCGAATGTCCAGATGCCCAAAACGCCAGGAAGGCTTGCGGCAGCGACAATCGTGGTGATTGTCTTGTATCTGGCAGCTGGGGCAATTACCAGCAGTTTGTCAGTGGAAGCCGTGGTTGGAATGGTGATTATCGGGGTTTTGTGTCAGGGCTTTTTGCATCTATATTTTGCAAGCTCGCTGAAAACGGATAATTTTGCCATGCTGGCGGGATATGACAGCAAGGTGGAATACCGCACGCAGGAGGTGAAGAAAGTGCTGATTCAAATGGACTTTCATGTCGCCTGCGTTTCATTTGCCACGGTCCTGCTTTTGGGGGTTTGCAGCTTTTTTGAGGGAAGCGCATGGGAGACAGTTTATTTATGTATAACTTTCTTTTATTGCCTGGATCTTTCTTTGGCATTGTGCTTTTATAACTATCGCAGCATAGAGAGAACGCTGGTAAATGAGAAAGACCAGAAGACCGCAAAGGCAGGATATTTTTCCGTGGGCTGGTTTTTGGGATGTGTCTTTTTGCTCATTGGGACGGTAATGGTAAAGTTTGAATTAGAGTCGATCAAGAATAATTCTCCAAAAGCCCAGGGGATGATCGGATGGATGGCGCTGTTTCTTGTGGTTACAATGGCAGAATTATTTTATGAGCAGCATCGGGCTAAAAAAGAGGTGGAGACATCGGGAACATATCGTCCAGGGATAGCTTTCGTGATTAGCTCGCTGCTGGCTGCTGGGATCCTGGCAGCATTATGTTTTTCTTGAAAAAGCGATGCATATTAAATCAAAACAGGAGAATACTATCAGGGACAAATACTTCTATGAAAGGAGATTTCCATGAATCAATTATCAGAAAAAGAATTATCTGCTTTAAATGATCTGCTTTCCGGCGAAGAACTTCTGATTAAGAAATTCCAGGTGCTGGCAGACAACTGTAGCGATACGGAGATCAAGGCGAAGTTTACTGAGATTTCCAATGAGCATAAGGAGCATTTTCGTTCCCTTTATTCCCAGTTAAGCTAAAAATATGCAAAATTAGGAGGTAAACGATGCAGCAGTCATTTTACACAGAAAAAGAAATGCTTGCGGATGCGCTGACCGCAGAGAAAACAGCTACGACTCTTTATAATACTTTTTCCAATGAATGCGTGCACAGTAATGTGAGAAACGCCATTTTGGACTGTCTGGAAAAAGAGCATAATATTCAGAACGAAGTATTTAGCATGATGCATGAGAGAGGATATTATCCAACGCCGTCTGCAGAGACTCAGAAAGTGGATGAGGCAAAACAGAAATTTAGCCAATGCATGCAGAATTTCTAAACAAATTTTCATAGAAATCGGACAGAGAATATGCTTTGCTTTTATACAGAGATGATGCCAGTATAAAAGCAAGGCATATTTTCTATGATCGTAAGAACAAGTTTTTGAGTTTCGGTATTTTTATTTTTATAGCATCGAAATGGGGCTGCCACACGAATATGCTCACTTGTTTAAAAGGTTTACATTGCAAAGCAATGCAAACAAAATGCACAAAAATCATCTTGGAAAGCTAGCTTTCCAGAGTGATTTTTTGCATTCTGTCTTTGCCGCATAAGCGGCAAGACCTTTTAAACAAGTGAGCATATTCGTGTGGCAACCCCATTTTTGTGCAAAGTGTTTTCATCACTTTGTGATGGAAACCTTTTGGCGCTATGAATTGCAAAATGCGGAAACTCAAAAGAAGCAAGTTCCCTTGACAGCCGCCAGCGCTTATATTATATTAAATGGAGAAGAAAAATTGAGAAAACCGGTGAGGATATCGAATAATGAGCAAAATTATATTAACAGGCGACAGGCCTACGGGGAAGCTCCATGTGGGACATTATGCGGGGTCTTTAAGGCGCAGGGTGGAACTGCAGGATTCCGGAGAATATGACAAGATATACATTATGATCGCAGACGCCCAGGCGTTGACGGATAATGCCGACGATCCAGAAAAAGTGCGTCAGAACGTGGTGGAAGTGGCGTTGGATTATATGGCGTGCGGACTTGATCCGGCAAAATCCACGCTGTTTATCCAGTCTCAGATCCCCGAGTTATGCGAGCTGTCTTTTTACTATATGAATCTAGTGACCGTTTCCCGTCTTCAGCGGAATCCTACGGTGAAAGCGGAAATCCAGATGCGGAATTTCGAGGCAAGCATACCCGTTGGATTTTTCACTTACCCGATCAGCCAGGCGGCGGATATCACGGCGTTTCAGGCGACGACGGTCCCAGTCGGGGAAGATCAGATGCCGATGTTGGAACAGACCAAGGAGATCGTGCATAAATTTAACACTGTGTATGGCGATACATTGACAGAGCCAAAGATCCTGCTTCCTGATAACCAGGCGTGTCTGCGCCTTCCTGGCATTGACGGCAAGGCAAAGATGAGCAAGTCGTTGGGCAACTGCATATATCTGTCTGAGGAAGCGGACGAGGTCAAGAAGAAAGTCATGAGCATGTTTACCGATCCAGGACACCTGCGGGTGGAAGATCCGGGTTCTCTAGAAGGAAACACCGTGTTTATTTATCTGGACGCATTCTGCAAAGATGAGCATTTTGAGCGTTATCTGCCGGACTACGCCAATCTAGACGAACTAAAAGCGCATTATCAGAGGGGCGGCCTTGGCGATGTGAAGGTGAAGAAGTTTCTCAATCATGTAATGCAGGAAACGTTAGAGCCGATTCGTAACCGCAGGAAAGAGCTGCAAAAAGATATTCCATATATTTATGAGGTTTTAAAGAAAGGCAGCCAGGAGGCAAAAGCAGCGGCGGCAAAGACTTTGGACAATGTGCGTAATGCCATGAAGATCAATTATTTTGCAGATCAAGAATTGATCCAGCAACAGTCTGAGAAATTTAAAAACTAATGGTTGAATAGAACAGAACAAGCCCGGAAGAGCATAGGACTCATCCGGGCTTGTGGGGCAAATGAGGTTTTAGTAGCCAAGTTCCTGACCAATGAGGATCACTTTGATTCGTCCAGGAGTCATGCTGCGGCGGGTGATGACGGTCTGTGCGCAGATGCAGTCAGGACTTTGGCAGTCAGAACATGCGCCAGTAACGGCGCAGGGCGTGTTTCTCTCTAGGCGTATGGCATTGATAGGAGCGGCGGTATTTCTGACACGGGAGAGAGCGGCTTCTACGGAAGGGACTACTTTGTTCATTCCTGCTAGGATGATGACGTTGGAAGGACCATAGACCAGGGCGGCAAGGCGGTTTCCAGTACCGTCGATATTTACTAGCTCTCCGCTGGTGCAGATGGCGTTGCTGCTCATAAGGAAATAGTCGGCGCTCAAGGCTTTGTGATAGATGTCGCTCACTTCTTGTGGCGAGCCAGCCTTGCTGCGGTCTAACAGCGTGATGTCCTGACGCTGATTTAAAGCTTCGGTCATGCCAGATTCCTTTAAAGTCATAGAGCCGCCAAAAGACACCAGGCTGCCGCCTGGGATCAGTTCTGTTACAAGCGTTACAGCTTCTGCCGCAGTCGGGCAGTAATGGGCTTGCATTTGACGCCTTTCAAGATTTTTGATGATCGTCTCTGCAAGTCGTTTATAGTAGGTGTTTGTCGGAGTCATAATTTATTCCCCTTTCTGCAATATAGGAATTTTTTTGGTTGGCCAGGGTGCGAAAAGAGCTCAAAATTACTTACAGTCTTTTTGACATCCCAGGCTTAGATTACCACAACCTGGAAGATAAATCCATAATTTTTCAGAAATTGAATTATCTGTAAAAATATGTTATGCTTATAATGATTTGGGTAATTAGAGAGGGTGTGAGAATTGGAAAAGATAAATTTAACAGAACTCATCGATAGGGATATTCTGCAACAGATACAGGACGGATTTTCTCAGTACGCCGGCGTGGCGGCAGTGACCACGGATATTGCCGGGATTCCGGTAACGGAGGAAAGCAGGTTCACTGATTTTTGCAGAATATTGGTGAGAAGTTCAAAACTGGGACGCAGAAAGTGTGAATCATGCGGCCGTCAAGGAGCTAAAAAGGCATTGCGAGAAGGGAAATGTGCAATATACTGCTGCCATGCGGGACTTATCGAGTGGGCGTCTCCGATTGAGGTTGGCGGAAAGATCATCGGCGTCTTCATCGGAGGGCAGGTGCTGGAAACGGAACAGGCAGAAGAAAGGCTGAGCAAGGCTGCCAATGCGCTTCAAATAGACCAGGATATTTACCTTCAAGAGGCTAAAAGACTTCCAGTATTTTCAGAAGAGAAAATCGAACGTGCCGCTGAATTTTTTACTCAAATTTCTAAGGCAATTTCTAAAATTGCAAATCAGAACTACGTCAGGCTTCAGGGAATCAGGAAAACAGAACGGGTGATACGTTCTCAGTCGGATTTTCTTATGAATCTTGGCGTCAATATGAAAAAAAATGTAAGTGGATGGATCAGTTGCCTGGAGCAGATGGACAGCCAAATAGGCAGTATTGCTTGTGACGAACTTAAGAAATTGCTTTCTCAGGGCCTGGAAGTATATTCTATGATGGAAGATGCGGTGGAATACATAAAAATGTCTCAAGGCAAGGCGGAGCTTATGGAGACAAATTATAGCCTTCGGGAGCTTTTGGAACAAACCGTACACGGGGTTCGGCATTACTTAGGCGGTGAATGCAAGGATATAGAGATTGTGGTGGAGGAACATGTGCCGCAATATTTTCTGGGGGATGCTGGGCGCATTGGACAAATTCTTCATAAGCTGCTGGTAAATAGCGCAAGCTGTTCCAGAGACGGCAAGATTGTCTTGAAAGCTGCCAGCCGTAAGATTTCTTATGCCTCCATGCTTCAGCTTTCCGTTGAGAATCCTGGGATGAAAATGTCAAAACGGCAGATGAGCGAGATCCAGCAATACATGGAACATGGAACGATACATGACAGCCTTAAGGAAGATAATCCAGAATTGGGATTTTCCTTGGTGCGCCTGCTGCTCTCGCAAATGTCTGGTAAAATCGAGGTGTCCGAAATGGGGAATGGGGGAACGGAAGTTACGATAATATTGCCGCAGCTTGCGGTACAGAGAGGAGACGCCTATGGCACTTGATACAATGGGATATGTTCAAGCGATAGAGGAATTTATCGTAAAAATGGAAAAGATACCAGAACTGATACATCCTGATACCCAAAAGGCAATGGAACCTCTGTGCCATATTCTGGGAATTGCCAGGGTAGAGGCTGTCTTTTATGAAACGCTAGATCTTGAAGAACAAAAATGGGGCGGGAAAGTTGTTTTTTATCATGGGGATGAGGCGGATTTGGAGCGCTGCCTACAGTTTCCTGAACAGACGGAAGAAGGAAACATGATGGAATACCTGATCTTCCAGACCAAAGGAGCGCATGATTGGGACGATCAGGAAAAGGAGAAGATCGAAGTGTTCGTGAAAATGCTTTTTACTTTTCATGGACGTGTCCGCACCATGCAGGTAGTGGAAAAGCTTACGTTCCGGGATCAGGAATTTGGCATTTATAATCTTGCATGGTATAAAAAATACATTAGCCAGTTGATCGAGCAGGGGGAAATCGGCAAGTATGCGGCTTGTTATTTTGACCTGCGCCATTTTTCTGTAATCAATCAGCAGATTGGAAGGCAGCGGGGAACCATGGTGATGGGGAAATTTATCCGCAATCTGCAGAAAAAGCTCAGTAATCAGGAAATTGTCTGCAGAGTGGAAGGAGACAATTTCGCAGTCTTGTTCTTGAAAGACAATTTGAATTTAGTTATGAGATATCTAAAGGGCGCAGCAGTCGTCTATGACGAAAAGGAGCAGAAGCGTGTCTGGCTTGGCGCCTATGCCGGATATTATATGATTCCTGTAAGCTGCAAAAGCGCAGCGAGTATCTTGGAACGTCTGCGGACGGCTCTCAACATGGCAAAGAATGTCCGCAAGACAGAATACGTGTTTTTTGATGAAGAACTGATGCAGGGCATACGCATGGGCAAGATGATCGAGGCGACGCTGCCAGAGGCAATCCACAAACAAGAATTCCAGGTATATTACCAGCCGAAAATCATGCTCAAGGATTATCGCCTGGTGGGAGCGGAAGCGTTATGCCGCTGGTTTAAGGATGGCAAAGTCGTTGCGCCAGGAGAATTTGTTCCGATTTTAGAGCAAAGCAACCTGATTTGCCTGTTGGATTTTTATATGTTAGAGCATGTGTGCCAGGATATCCGCAGGTGGCTGGACGAAGGGAAAAAAGTGGTGACGGTTTCTGTGAACCTGTCCAGGGCTCATATGGGAGACATGGATTTGCTGGATCATATTCTTGGGATTATAGAGAAGTATCAGATTCCGCATAAATACATTGAAATAGAGTTGACGGAGACGGGGACCGACGTGGATTTCAATCATTTAAAGACGCTGGTTTCCGGGCTGAGGGAGCAGGGAATCGCCACTTCTGTAGATGACTTTGGAACGGGATATTCTTCGATCAATTTGATCCGTGAATTGCCCTGGAGCGTGATCAAGATTGACAAGAGCTTTCTCCCAGGGAAATACGAGCAAGATGAACACAAGAGGATGATGATCAAGCATCTGATAGCCATGGCCCAGGACATGGACAGGGAGTGCATTGTGGAGGGAGTGGAAACAGTAGAACAGATTAAGCTGTTAAAGGAAAGTAATTGTTATCTGGCACAGGGCTATTATTTTGATAAGCCTCTGCCAGTTCATGAGTTTGAAAAAAAATTGATGGAAATTTGAAAGGAACAGAATCTATGGGACAGAAACTGAAAAAGCTGGCGTCGTACTATCGACCGTACTTGCCGTTGTTTCTTGCAGATATGTTTTTTGCGATTCTTGGCGCAGGGGTGACTTTAGTCATCCCTCTGATTGTGCGCTATATTACCAATCAAGTCATCGTTCTCGATGCGCAGCAAGCGTTGCATAAAATTGGATTTCTTAGCCTGCTGATGCTGGCGCTGGTTGTCACAGAGTGCTTCTGCAATTATTTTATTTCAAATTACGGACATGTGATGGGCGCAAAGATTGAGTACGACATGCGGGCGGAAATATTCGCTCATTATCAGAAGCTGTCCTTTTCTTTTTTTAATAATCAAAAGGTAGGACAGCTAATGTCCCGTATCACAAGCGATCTGTTTGATATCAGCGAGCTTTTGCATCATGGACCGGAGGATCTGGTGATTTCCCTGATTAAAATCATCGGGTCTTTTGTCATTTTAATTCAAATTGATGTCAAACTGACGGTGATTGCCTTTGCTTTTGTGCCTGTGATGCTTTTATATGCCGCCTATTTCAATACCAGGATGAAGCGCGCCTTTAAAAGGAACCGCGTCAAAATTGCAGAGATCAACAGTCAGATCGAAGATAACCTCTCAGGCATCCGGGTCGTAAAATCTTTTGCCAATGAAGCGCTGGAGCTTGCAAAGTTTGAGGAGGGAAACCAGGGATTTCTGGCGGCAAAGAAGAACAGCTATCTTTATATGGCGGGCTATCATTCTGGCTTGGGGGCGCTGACTACCATGATCACCATAGCGGCTTTAATTGCTGGCGCCGTGCTGATTACCGACGGTCAGGTGAACGTGGCGGATCTGGTTACTTTTCTGCTGTATATCAATACCTTTACCGAACCAGTAAAAAAACTGATTAACTTTACGGAACAGTTCCAAAATGGCTATACAGGATATGAGAGGTTTATGGAGATGATGGCGGTTGAGCCAGATATTGAAGATCGTTCTGGCGCCGTGGAACTTCAAAACGTGAAAGGTGATATTTCCTTTGAAGATGTATCTTTTCACTATGAGGAAAATACGCAGACAGTCCTGCGCCATATCAATCTCAAAGTGCAGGCAGGCTCCTATATTGCCCTGGTGGGTTCTTCCGGCGCAGGAAAGAGCACCCTTTGCAGCCTGATTCCAAGGTTTTATGACGTGACCCAGGGAGTTGTGAAGATTGACGGCACAGATATCCGTGATTTTACGTTGAAGAGCCTGCGCAGCCAGATCGGGATCGTGCAGCAGGACGTCTATCTGTTCGTGGGCTCTGTATTAGAGAATATCCGTTATGGCAGACCCAGCGCATCCAGGGAAGAGGTGATAGCGGCGGCAAAAAATGCAAATGCTCATGAATTTATCATGGCGCTTCCAGACGGATACGATACGGATATCGGACAACGGGGCGTGAAACTTTCTGGAGGACAGAAACAGAGATTGTCTATTGCGCGGGTATTTTTGAAAAATCCGCCCATACTTATATTTGACGAGGCAACATCTGCATTGGATAATGAGAGTGAGAAAGTGGTGCAGGAATCTTTAGAGAAGCTGGCAAAGAACCGGACGACTTTTGTGATTGCGCACAGGCTGTCCACGATCCGCAACGCCCAAAAAATCCTGGTACTTACCGACACAGGCATTGAAGAAGAGGGAAGCCATCAGGAATTATTAGAAAAAGATGGCGTTTATGCAAAGCTATATGCCAATGGACGTTGATCTTTGGCGCAAGGTACGAAGTTTGACAGATAAGGAGACATTAAGATTATATGGAAATCGAATTTCATAAGATTGAATTGGAGGACAAGGAGAAGATTAACAGTTATTTGCAGAAGAAAAAATACCGAAGCTGTGACCTGGTTTTTGCAAACATCTATTTGTGGAGCAGGAAATATCCCACCCAGTACGCCATTGTGGAGGACACGTTGATTTTTTGCGGGATCGCAGAAGACGGAGGACCAAGCGTCACCTTTCCTGCCGGAGACATGGAGCAGGTTCCCCGGGCGATGGAGGCAGTCTTCCAGTGGTTTGACAAGCAACAGGCAAGATTTCGGATGCACTTGGTTCAAGAGAAAGAGTTTGCATTGCTGGATTCCTGGTATCCTGGGAAGCTTCAGATAACTTACAACAGGGATATTGCTGATTATGTCTATGAAACGGAAAAGCTTGCAACTCTTGCAGGGAAAAAGCTCCACGGCAAACGCAATCACATCAACCGCTTTCAGGAGAACTATCCCCAGTGGGCATATGAGCCGCTTACTAAGGAAAATGTGGAGGATTGCTTTCAGATGGCGCTCAAATGGAGGCAAGAGATGCAGTGTGAAATTGATCTCGAGAAACGGGATGAGATGTGCGTCACCTTGAATGCGCTGCGCCTGCTGCAAGAGCTAGAATTAAAAGGCGGGCTGTTGCGTACGGAGCCACAAGGAGAGGTGATCGCTTTTACGATTGGAGAGCCTTTGGGCAAGGACATGTTTGTAGTCCATATCGAGAAAGCATTTGCTGAGATACAGGGGGCGTACCCGATGATCAACCAGCAGTTTGTTCTCAGGGAAGCTCAAGAATACAAATATGTGAATCGTGAGGAGGACACCGGGTCGGAGGGATTAAGAAAGGCCAAGCTTTCTTACCGTCCAGCGTTTCTAATAGAAAAAGGCGTAGTAACGTTGTTGTGACAATGACCATGTTAGGATTAAGGAGGAATAAGAGATGACCAAAATTGATATAGTCTCTGGTTTTTTAGGGGCAGGAAAGACAACTTTTATCAAGAAAATGTTAGAAGATGTGTTTCAGGGCGAGAAAATCGTGCTGATTGAAAATGAATTTGGGGAGATCGGCATCGACGGCGGATTTTTGAAAGATTCTGGCATCGAGATCAGCGAGCTCAATTCTGGCTGTATTTGCTGTTCTTTGGTGGGTGATTTCGGAAAGAATCTCCGGGAAGTGATGGAGCGGTTTTGTCCCGACCGCATTTTGATTGAACCGTCGGGGGTAGGGAAGCTGTCTGACGTGATGAAATCCGTTCAGGAGGTGGAAGCAGAAAACGAGGTCAAGCTCAATGGAAGGATTACCGTAGTGAACACGGCGAAAGCCATTAAGCAGATGAAGGCGTTTGGGGAATTTTTTAATAATCAGATCGAGTACGCCACTGTCGTAGTGTTAAGCCGTACCCAGAATGTCAAGCCAGAGCAGACAGAGACTGTCGTAAAGGCGATCCGCGAAAAGAACGAGAAAGCGGCAGTCATCACCACGCCTTGGAACGAAATTGATGGAAAACAGATCTACAAAGTGATCGAACAGCAGAAATCTTTGCAAGAAGAATTGATGGAGGAGCATCATGAGCATGGGGATGAATGTACTTGCGACTGTCATGGTCATGAGCATCATGGAGAAGACTGCGATCACGACCACGGGCATCATGGGAAAGACTGTCATCACGATCATGAGAAGGGCTGTCATCACGATCATGAGCATCATGAGGAAGGCTGTCATCATGAGCACGGACATCATGAGCATGGAGAAGATTGCACTTGCGGCTGTCATGATCATGAGCACAACCATCATCGCCACGCAGACGAGGTGTTTACGAGCTGGGGCAAGGAGACGCCGCATGTATTTGCCAAAGAAACCATTGAACGTGCAATGAAAGCGTTTTGTGAGACAGAGGATTATGGAACGATCCTAAGAGCCAAAGGAATGGTGCCAGCCGAGGATGGCGCTTGGATTTATTTTGACATGGTAGACGGAGAATATGAATTGCGCACCGGGGAAGCGGATTATACCGGAAGGCTTTGCGTGATTGGCACAAAGCTTCAGGAGGAGAAGTTAGAAGAACTGTTTGGGATTTCCTGAAAATTGTCAAAAAGCCGTTGAGCTTAAGAATGCGGTCACAATATGTAAATTTGGAAAGGGTATGTGAAAATGGAGATTCCGGTTTATTTATTTTCAGGATTTATGGACAGTGGCAAAAGCTCGCTGATCAAAGAAACCCTGATAGACGGAGATTTCGGCGAAGGGGGAAAGACCTTGCTGATTCTTTGCGAGGACGGGGAAGTGGAATTTGAAGAAGAAGAATTAGCGAAGGCTCATGCCTGCATGGCGGTAATTGATAAAGAAGAATCTCTGACTGCCAAAACGTTGAAGGAACTAAAGCTTTTGCATCAGCCAGACCAGGTGTTTGTGGAGTATAACGGAACCTGGCAGATGTCTACATTCTTAGAGCTCGAACTGCCTCAAGGCTGGGTGCTGGTACAATCTCTTGCTACCGTGGACGCTACGACGTTTGAGATGTATTTGAATAATATGCGCGCTATGATCATGGAGCAGATTTTTGCTGCAGATGTGGTGATTATCAACCGCTGTGACGATCACACGCCCAAGGGCAAGTTCCGTCGTTCCATTAAGATGGTCAATCGCAAGGCGCAGATTGCTTATGAGCGTTTGGATGGCTCCATAGATGAAAATGATATGGAAGAGCTACCGTATGATCTCAGTCAGGAGGTCATAGACATTTCAGATATGGATTATGGAATCTGGTATATGGACGCCATGGAGGATCCCAGGAAATATGAGGGAAAGAAAGTGCGGTTTCTGGCGCTGTCTTACCACCCCGAGAAGATGAAAAAGGGCGTGTTCGTGCCAGGGAGATTTGCCATGACCTGCTGTGCGGATGATATTACGTTTGTGGGCTTTAAGTGCAAATGCGATAAGGGGCAGGAAGCGCCGCCTCATAAGGCATGGGTTACGGTTACTGCCGAGATGCGTTACGAATTTGCAATGGAATATAAAGGAAAGGGACCAGTTCTCTACGCTTTAGAGCTGCAGACGGCACAGCAGCCAGAGGATGAACTGATTTATTTTAGCTAAGAGCGCTGTAAGAAGCTTGTGAAATTACTTGGAGTAGCGTATAATGTTATCTGGAAGGAGCGTGGCGTATGGAGTCAGATAGCAGGCTGTCCGACCGGATTGCAGACAGTATTTTATCGATGATTGTGGCGGAGAAGCGGTTTTTACCCGGCAGCAAGCTCCCCAATGAAAATGTATTATCCCAGGAATTGAAGGTCAGCCGTACCACGTTAAGAGAAGCGATCCGTATCCTTGCCACTGGAGGGATACTGGAAATAAGGCGGGGCAGAGGAACCTTTGTCAGGGAAGATTTTAAACAAGAGCAACCAGAAGAATTATCTGTTCTGTCTTCTGCAAAAGTCAAAGCCAGAGACTTGTATGAAATGCGTCTGATTTTCGAGCCGGAGGCAGCCTATTATGCGGCGCTGCGCGCCACAGAAGAGGAAATTCAAAGAATTTTGGCGTTGGGCAAGGAGATTGAGCAGCGGATTTATCAGAGAAAAGACCGCACAGAGGTAGAACAGGCTTTTCACAAGTCCATTGCACGGGCGACCCATAATGAATTTATGAACCAGCTTATGCCAGTCATTTATGAAGGCGTCAATAAGGGAGTCAAACTGTCGCTAGTTCATGAGGAGGCGGTCCAGGCGACCTTGATTGATCACAAAATCCTGATGAATTTTTTAAAAGCACGGAATGGGGAGGGTGCAAGGAACGCCATGCGCATACATATATTACATGCTATGGAGCAGCTTCCCATGGAATAGGAGATGATGTCATTGACAATAAGGGAGGAGAAACAGGTGGAACAGCATAACGGCGAAACAGAGATAGAAAAGATGGACGAGGCGCAGGAAGAAGCGACGGCGCAAGATACTGCGGTGAAGAGAAAAAGACGGACTATTTTTCGTGAAATCATCAACAACGTCGTTATGATTCTGATTGCGCTTGGAATCGGTTTTTTTCTGAATAAATATGTGATTGCGAATGCGCAGGTTCCTACTAGCTCCATGGAGACGACGGTAATGGCGGGGGACAGAATACTGGTAAACAGGCTGTCTTACGTGTTTGGCGAGCCAAAGAGAGGGGACATCGTAACTTTTATTTATCCAGATGACGGTGAAACCCTCTATTTGAAGCGCGTGATGGGACTCCCAGGAGAAACCATTGCCGGGCAGGACGGCGTGGTCTATATTGATGGAAAACCGTTAGAGGAGGATTTTACCCAGGAAGTAAGCAAGGAAGATTTTGGACCTTACACCGTGCCTGCGGGAACCTATTTCATGATGGGAGATAACCGCAACGATTCCTGGGATTCTAGATATTGGGAACATAAATTTGTGGATCGAAAAGACATCATCGGAAAAGCGGAGCTTAGCTATTTTCCGCACCCAAGATTTTTAAAATAATGTGTAGATATGCGAAGTTCTCAGTCAAAATTTCATAAATGATCCGAAAGAAACGTTTCCCCCGGCTGTATCTATGCACAACCGGGGATTGTATTTTTTATTGAGATAGATTATGCTGTGAATTATAGCACGATCAGGAGGTTTTTGACGGGTTGGTACCTGAAACGCTGCCAATGGTCTCTAACAGCAGCGGAATGTCGATTGGCTTTGTCAGATGCGCATCCATGCCGCTCTCGATAGACATGCGTTTATCGCTTTCAAAAGCGTTAGCGGACAAGGCAATAATCGGAATCTGCGCAAGCTCTTGGTTCTTCAGCCTGCGGATTTCAGTCGCTGCCTGGCGGCCGTCCATTACTGGCATCTGGATATCCATCAAAACCAGGTCAAAATCTCCTGGGGTAGAATTGGCGATTTTTTCAACGGCAATGCTTCCGTCGGTAGCTGTCTCAATCAGGAATCCGAGATCCTGCAGAATTTCGGTTTCAATTTCTAAGTTGATCATATTGTCTTCCACCAGCAGGATCTTTTGACTTCTGGGAGAAAAAACAGCGTTTTCTGGATAATCGGAATGCATATTGGGGTGATCCTGCAGCCTCAGACGCAGGGTAACCGTGAAAGTGCTCCCTTTTCCAACGGTGCTATCGACGCTGATTTCTCCGCCCATCATGGTTATGATCTTTTTGGCTATGGTAAGGCTTAAGCCGGTGCCGTGTATACCGCTGAAAGTGGTGTTTTTCTCTCGCTCGAACGGTTCGAAAATGTGTTCCAGAAAATCTCTTCCGATCCCGATGCCAGTGTCTTTTACGGTAAATTGATATACGGCATACTGATTGGACAGCGTTTTTGGTTCTGCGACAGCCAGCTCTACTTTGCCGCCTTCCTTTGTATAAGTGACGGAATTGTTGACCAGATACAAGAGAGATTGTTTTAATTTTTCGTGATCTGCAACGACATTGCCGTGGGTTAGCCCGGAACTATCCAGCGTAAAGGCGATATTTTTCTCAAGGGCAAGGGGAAACAGAGCTTCATGTACTTCTTTTAGAATATCCTGCAGGATGCATTCCCTTTCGTTAAGCTGTATGTCGTTGGACTCTGTCCAAGACAGATCCAGAACTTTCTGGATCAGATCAAAGAGCTGCCTGCTGGAATGTTCAATTTTGTTAAGATATTCTTCTGCCGCCGCCCGGTCGTCAAGATGTTTTCTGGCAAGGGCAGTATAACCGAAAATGGCGTTCAGCGGGGTACGCATGTCGTGGGACATATTCGATAAGAACGTATTCTTGGCTATAATGGCAAGATTAGCGGCATGTAATGCATCTTCTAAGATCTGGTTTTGTTCCATTTCCCGGCGTACCTCGACGTCAACCCGCCGATAGCCCATGACAATCTGGGAAATGTGGTCTCTTTTGCTTACATTGACGATGCGCAGCTGCAGATATTGTGTTTCATTGTCTATCAGTACACGATAATTGATATAATAAGTCTTGTTGTTTGATAATTTTTTGCGCATGTAGGCAGGAGAAGTCATTTTGGCAACTTCTTCCCGGTCTTCTGGATGCACCCAGGTATTGACATAATTGGAAAGATACCAGTGAAATCCAAGGGTTTGGTATTTTTCCTGAAATTGGCGTTTGGTACGGCTGCTTAGGCGGTAGGGAAAGATCTTATCATTGTCCAGGTTCGCATAGAGAATGGATTCGTAATTGATGCTCAGTCCTTCAATGACTTCCAGCCGTCTTAGGTGTTCCTGATTAATCAAGGTACGCTCTTTGTCAAATTTGTCAATCAGGTTCTGCAGTTTGTGCTCTTTTTCATGTAATATGGCATGATGTTTTTCTAATCGCTGGTTTCGCTTTTCAGTGGCATCACCCATAAATACATAAAAAATTTCTCCCACAGACGGGCAAGATACGAAATGCCCATAATCCTCGATCCAGCAAATAGTCCCATCCTTGCGCACGATCCGGTATTCCACATAATCCAGGTCATATTGGCTGCTGGCCACTTGTTCTTGAATGCTTAGTTCTACGGCGTCCAGATCTTCGGAATATACGATGCCCTTGAAAGAATTCCCGGTAAATTCCCGGAATTCCTGGAGGGTGCCGCATTGAAAAATGCGAAGCAGCGCTTTGTTGGCATAGATGATTTCTTCCTTTTCGTCTGCGTGATAAATTAAAAAGCCGCCAGGCATCTCGTCCATAAATTTTATCATTTCCTGGGCAGTCCAAATATTCGGCAAATCCAGTAAATAAGATTCCCCAGAGTGTTTGACATGCTCTATGAGTTCTTCAATTTCCATGGCGTCATGTCCAGGGACGCTTAACAAAGTTAAGACATATTCCATTAAATTATGTTCCATCTTGCAGTCATTCATGATATCCTTCCTTTTGAAACATTTTATGTTAATTTTACCACAAAATGGACATTCTGTCATTATGATGCGCTAGAAAAATTCGTTTAAATTATATTTGTTATACAACTGTATTGACAGCAGACAACAAAAGAGGTATACTAGCGATATAGAACCATAAGGAATTTGATTATCAGAAAGAGGGAAAGAGATGAGAAGTGATAATGTAAAAAAAGGAATGCAGCAGGCGCCGCACCGTTCGCTATTTCATGCGCTGGGATTTACCCGGGAGGAGATGGACAAGCCGTTAGTAGGGATTGTCAGTTCCTACAATGAGATTGTGCCTGGCCATATGAATCTTGATAAGATTGTTAACGCTGTGAAAATGGGAGTGGCAGAGGCAGGCGGAGTGCCAGTGGTATTTCCGGCGATCGCAGTCTGCGATGGAATCGCCATGGGGCATACCGGAATGAAATATTCGCTGGTGACCCGGGATTTGATTGCAGATTCTACAGAATGCATGGCGCTTGCGCATCAGTTTGACGCTCTGGTGATGGTGCCCAATTGTGATAAGAACGTGCCGGGGCTTCTGATGGCGGCGGCAAGAGTAAACGTGCCCACGGTATTTGTGTCTGGCGGCCCTATGCTGGCAGGCCGCGTCAAAGGGAAAAAAACCAGCCTTTCCTCGATGTTTGAGGCGGTAGGGGCTTATGCGGCAGGAACTATGACAGAAGAGGACGTCTGTGAATTTGAAGAAAAGGCATGTCCGACGTGTGGCTCCTGTTCTGGCATGTATACTGCAAATTCTATGAACTGCCTGACGGAGGCCTTGGGCATGGGGCTTCAGGGAAATGGAACCATTCCGGCTGTATATTCTGACCGTCTGCGTCTTGCCAAGCACGCAGGAATGGCAGTGATGGAAATGTACCGCAAGAATATTTGCCCAAGGGACATTATGACCAAAGAGGCCGTGTTAAACGCATTGACCGTGGATATGGCGCTGGGCTGCTCAACCAACAGCATGTTGCATTTGCCGGCGATTGCCCATGAAATCGGGTTCGATTTTGATATCGGATTTGCGAATGAGATCAGTGAGAAGACGCCCAACCTCTGCCACTTGGCTCCGGCAGGACCGACATATATGGAAGATCTAAATGAGGCGGGCGGCGTATATGCCGTTATGAACGAGCTTGCCAAGCTGGGGCTTTTGCATTTAGATTGCATGACAGTCACAGGAAAAACGGTAGCGGAGAATATCAAAGGATGTGTCAATAAAAATCCGGAAGTGATTCGTCCCTTAGACCGTCCATATAGCGCAACGGGAGGGCTTGCGGTGCTCAAAGGCAATCTTGCTCCAGAAGGAAGCGTGGTAAAGCGTTCTGCAGTGGCGCCAGAAATGATGGTGCATCAAGGTCCGGCGCGGGTATTTGACTGTGAGGAGGATGCGATTGCAGCCATCAAGGGTGGAAAGATTGTGGCAGGAGACGTGGTGGTAATCCGCTACGAAGGCCCCAAGGGAGGTCCAGGCATGCGCGAGATGTTGAATCCTACGTCAGCTATTGCAGGAATGGGGCTTGGATCCACGGTTGCGCTGATTACGGACGGGCGTTTTTCCGGCGCCAGTCGCGGAGCTTCCATCGGGCATGTGTCACCGGAGGCGGCAGTTGGAGGAACGATTGCCCTGGTGGAGGAAGGAGATCTCATTAAGATCAACATCCCGGAAATGAAACTGGAACTGGACGTTTCAGAAGAGGTTTTAGCAGAGAGAAAAGCGAAGTGGCAACCGAGAGAGCCCAAGGTAACAAAGGGCTATCTGGCCCGCTATGCTCAGATGGTGACTTCTGGCGCAAGAGGAGCCGTAATGAAAAAAGAATTATAATCCTCGGCGGCGATGTTCCTAATGACTTTCGAAACGTGATTCGATTGAGGAAAACAGTTAGAGCGCTACTGGCTCCGGCAGCGAAATACCATGGTATTCAACTGTCGGAGCCATTGTTTAGCGTATTTTTATATTGCCGCTCTCACAGCTAATGCGGATCTCTTTGTTTTTCTGATTGTCTTTCTGATAGTGAATTTCCTCGTCTTCGTCGAATTTCAGTGTTTCGTTTCTGAGCTTTATGCTGCCATATTCTGCATAGAGGTCATAATTGTAGTCTGAGATATCGTCGGCAAGATGCAGGGTAACGTCTCCGTAGGAACTGTCAATGTTTGTCGTTTTCAGTTCCGCATCTTGGAACACGAGGTTGCCGGATTCTATGAATATCTCGCTGTCGGTTATGGATGCCTGGTCCATGGAGCAATTGCCATATTCGTTTCTGAGTGAGAGGAAATCAGTTTCCAGGCTGCTTAGCTCAAGGCTGCCGCTTTCTAATTTGATGGCAGCTTGATCAGATATCTTGAAAGAGCCGCCGCATATGTCGCCATATTCATTTGTAATTTCTAAATTGTCGCATGTCACATCGCCGATTTCCAGATTCCCAGATTCTGCAAAGATGGAAATATTTTTTCCCGTAAAGCTTCGGAGTGTCAATGTTCCATAGTCTGCGTTTAATTCTGCAATTTCGGCATCTACGTCCTCAAGATTAATGTTACCGCTTTCGTTTTTGATCTTTAAGAGATTGAAATATTGGTCTTTGGGAACATAGAGATTGATATAATATGGTCCCCTGTTGGCAGAGGAATTTCCAGTGTTGAAAAAGAGATGCAAGCCCGTACTGTATCTTAGCTGAGTTTTCCCCTCTTCAAAATAAAATATCCCGTCGCTGCTATTGTATTGAGGCTCCGTACAGGCGCCGTCGAGGCGGTATTCCAGGTAATAACCGTCGGCAGGAAGAATCGAAAAGTCGCAGCAGTCTATGGAAATGGAAGCTTCTGAGAATTCTTCCAGTTTTGTCTTTTCCAGTTCCCATGCCTGAGGAATGGCAATTTGTTCTTTTTGACTGGAAGTTGTATGTCTGGGCAGATTTTTCCCTGCCTGTATGCCCTGGACAATCACTGCGCCAGAACAGAGCACGCCGGAAAAAATGGCGATGCCAAGAATAACGGTTAAAATTTTATTTCGCTTCATATGTTAAATCCTCCTTTTTGATGATTTGCTTCTATTAAATAGAACGAGCCAGGAGGAAGATGGACTTCAAAAAGGGGCTGTCGCAAAGATATTTACTTGTTCAAAAGATCTTGCCGCTGATGCGGCAAAGACAAAACGCACAAAATTATTCTAGGAAGCTAGCTTCCCAAGATAATCTTTGTGCGTTTTGTTTTCATTGTTTTGCAATGTAAACCTTTTAAACAGGCAAATACATTCGTGCGGCAGCCCCATCCCTGTTGATGCCTATCAATTAACTGACAGCCCCTTCCGTTTGCTGTTTGGCGAGGTTTTTTTGCGCCGTCGACAGCATCAGCTTAATGCGGTTTAACTGGTTGACTTCCGATGCCCCTGGGTCGTAGTCAATGGCTACGATGTTGGATAAAGGGTATTGATGTCGGATTTCCTTGATGACGCCTTTGCCAACGACATGGTTGGGCAGGCAGCCAAATGGTTGGGCGCAGACAATGTTATTGGTGCCAGAATGGATTAATTCTAACATTTCCCCAGTCAGGAACCAGCCCTCTCCGGTTTGGTTTCCGAGGGAGACGATCGGGGAGGCATATTTTGCAAGTGTCTCAATCTTTGCCGGGGCGTCGAAATGCCGGCTTTTTTCAAACTCTTTGCGTGCTGCGCTGCGCAGCCATTCCAGCGTTTTGATCCCAAGATTGGCGTTTCTTGCGCTGGTTTTTTTGGCGCCAAGATGTTCCGCTTTAAAGTTATTGTTGTAGAAACAGTAGAGCAGGAAATCAGTCAGATCTGGAACAACCACTTCAGCGCCTTCTGATTCCAGCAAATCCACAAGATGATTATTGGCGGCTGGAAGGAATTTTACCAAGATTTCTCCTACGACGCCGACTCTGGGCTTGCGCGCGCCAGTCAAGGGAAGCGTGTCAAAATCACGGATGATTTCCCTGCAATATTGCTTGAATTTGCGGTGAGAGACTAGTTTACGGGCAGAGACGAGCTTCATGCATTTCTGTTTCCATTTCTGGTGAAGCGCATTGGCGGCGCCAGGAACAGATTCGTAGGGCCTTGTACGGTAGAGGCAGCGCATAAAGATATCTCCGAATATCAAGGCATATAATCCCTTTTGCAACAGCGGCAATGTCAGCTTGAATCCTGGGTTTGCCTCCAATCCGCTTAAATTCAGTGATATCACAGGAATATTGGGAAACCCTGCTTTTTCCAAGGCGCGGCGGATAAAGCCAATGTAATTGGAGGCGCGGCATCCTCCTCCTGTCTGGGTGATAATGACCGCCGTCTTATTCAAATCATATTTTCCCGATAATAAGGCGTCCATGATCTGTCCCACCACGATCAGGGAGGGATAGCAGGCGTCGTTATTAACATATTTGAGTCCGGTGTCTACTGCGGTTTTTCCCTGGTTTTTGAGGATCTCCATCTGATAGCCGCAGGATGAGAAAGCAGGCTGCAGCAAGTCAAAATGGATCGGGGACATCTGGGGGCAGAGGATGGTATAATTTTTGCGCATTTCTTCTGTAAAGACCACACGCTTGAAGTCCGAGGGAGCAATCGTGCGGCATGTTTTCTGTTTTTCTTTTACCCGCAGCGCTGAGAGCAGAGAGCGGATGCGGATGCGCGCAGCGCCGAGATTATTTACCTCGTCAATTTTCAGGCAGGTATAGATTTTGCCGGATTTTGACAAAATGTCATTGACCTGGTCCGTGGTTACGGCGTCTAAGCCGCAGCCGAAAGAGTTAAGCTGGATCAGATCCAGGTCGTTCCTGTTTTTTACATAATTTGCCGCGGCATACAGCCTGGAATGATACATCCATTGATCCATCACCATCAGGGGGCGTTCCACCTGCTTAAGATGGGATACGGAATCCTCGGTCAGCACGGCGATCCCGTAAGAGTTAATCAGCTCCGGGATGCCATGGTTGATTTCCGGGTCTATATGGTAGGGACGTCCGGCAAGGATGATGCCTCTGTGTCCTGTTGCTTCCATATAGCTTAAGGTTTCTTCTCCTTTGCGCCGGATATCTTCTTGCATGCGGCAAAGCTCTTCCCAGCCGCTTTTGACGGCAGAATCCACTTCCTGTGCGGGAATGGAGAATTCCTCTGCAAATATTTTCTGAAGTTGCTTTGAAAGCTGCTCTTGTGAAGCAAAGGACAGAAAGGGGTTCAAAAAGCGCACCTTGCCAGAAGTGATTTCGTCCACATTGTTCTTGATATTCTCCGCATAGGAGGTAACGATCGGGCAGTTGTAATGGTTATTGGAATCAGGAAATTCGTTTCTCTCATAGGGAATGCAGGGATAGAAAATAAAATCGGCCTTTCTCTGGATCAGCCAGGCAACATGCCCATGCGCCAGTTTTGCCGGATAGCATTCCGATTCGCTAGGGATAGATTCAATGCCCAGCTCGTAAATGTTGCGGGTGGACGGAGGGGAGAGCAGGGTGGAAAATTTCAGTGAACGAAAAAACGCCGCCCAGAATGGATAGTTTTCGTACATATTTAAAACCCTGGGGATTCCCACGGTTCCACGTTGCGCCTCTTCTTCGGGGAGAGGTTCATAGTCAAAGATTCTCTTGTTTTTGTATGCAAAAAGGTTGGGAATCGTTTCTTTCTGGCTCTCTTTGCCAAGCCCCTTTTCACAGCGGTTCCCGGTGATAAAGCTGCGGCTTTCGGAGAAACGGTTGATCGTTAAAAGGCAGTGGTTCATGCAGCCCTGGCAGCGGGATAACTTGGTTTCAACTTTGAGATTTTCAATTTCTGTGATGGGAAGCATTGAAGTTCCTGGCTGGTCCTCGTAGCGTTCTCTTGCAATCAGGGCGGCCCCGAAAGCGCCCATGATTCCGGCAATGTCTGGGCGTATTGCCTCGCATCCTGAGATTTTTTCAAAACTGCGCAAAACAGCGTCGTTGTAAAAAGTGCCTCCCTGCACGACAATGTTTCTTCCCAAGTCTTTTGCGTCGCTGACTTTGATTACTTTAAACAGCGCATTTTTGATGACCGAATAGGCGAGCCCAGCAGAAATGTCAGACACTTCCGCGCCTTCTTTCTGTGCCTGCTTTACTTTGGAATTCATAAATACCGTACAGCGGGTTCCAAGGTCGATCGGGTTTTCGGCAAACAACGCTGCCTGTGCAAAATCTTCTACAGAATAATTCAGGGATTTTGCAAAGGTTTCGATAAAGGAGCCGCAGCCGGAAGAACATGCTTCGTTGAGCTGAACGCTGTCTACGGTTTGGTTTTTTATTTTAATGCATTTCATATCCTGTCCGCCAATGTCGAGGATGCAGTCGACCTCGGGATTGAAGAAAGCGGCGGCGTAGTAATGCGCAACCGTTTCCACTTCCCCTTGGTCCAGCATAAAGGCAGATTTTAGGAGCGCTTCCCCATATCCAGTAGAGCAGGAATGGACAATGTGCGCTTGCTTTGGCAGAAGGCTGTAGATTTCTTTCAAAGCCAGGGTGGCAGTCGCCAGAGGATTGCCGTTGTTGCTGCTGTAAAAAGAGTATAACAGGGATCCGTCCTCTGCCACCAGGGCGACTTTGGTGGTGGTAGATCCAGCGTCAATGCCCAGAAAGCAATTGCCTTGATAAGTAGATAGCTCGCTGGTCATCACATGGTGCTTTCCATGGCGTCTTTGAAATCTCTGATAATCTTCCTGGTTAGAAAAGAGAGGCTCCATCCGTTCCACCTCAAATTCCATCTTGATATCAGAGGCAAGTTTTTTTAAGATCTCTTTCAGATAGATGGTTGCTTGCTGCTGGTAGTTTAATGCAGAACCTATGGCGGCAAACAGATGGGAGTGTTCTGGGGCTATGATATGTTCTTCGTCCAGCTTCAGAGTGCGGATAAAGGATTCTTTTAATTCTGACAAAAAATGCAAAGGCCCGCCTAAAAATGCCACGTGCCCCCGGATTGGCTTTCCGCAGGCAAGTCCAGAGATCGTCTGGTTTACGACTGCCTGGAATATGGAGGCAGACAGGTCCTCTTTTGAGGCGCCCTCATTGATCAGGGGCTGGATATCGGATTTGGCAAACACGCCGCAGCGCGCGGCGATGGGATAAAGAGCCTTGTAGTTTTTAGCGTAAGTATTTAATCCGGTGGCGTCTGTTTGAAGCAGGGACGCCATCTGGTCGATAAAAGAACCTGTGCCTCCGGCACAGATGCCGTTCATGCGCTGATCTACGTTTCCGCCTTCAAAATAGATAATTTTGGCGTCTTCGCCGCCCAGTTCAATAGCTACGTCTGTCTGGGGGGCATAATCTTGCAGCGCGGCAGAGACGGCGATGACTTCCTGGACAAAAGGGATTTCCAGATGTTTTGCCAGGGTCAGTCCGCCGGAACCAGTAATCATTGGTGACAAATATATATTTCCAAGAGCGTCCTGTGCTTTTGAAAGCAAATCGGAAAGGGTTTCCCGGATGTTTGCGAAATGTCTCTCATAATCAGCAAAGATGATCTCGTTTTCCTGGTTTAAGATTGCAATTTTTACGGTGGTCGAGCCAATGTCAATGCCCAGCCGGTGTAAATTTTGTGTTCCCATATCATTTCCTCCAAAGCTCATGGGCTTTTTCCTTTTGAAAATGCTGTGAGCAAAAATAAACGAGCGTACGGATGGGCGCAAAACGGCCAGCTTATCTGCCTCATGGGCAGGAAATCCGTATGCTAAGTGATATATTTTAACAGTTTCTTCCTATTAAAATGTAATAGTCCTCAAATCAAGCAACGTTTATTATACGACAGGAAATTGCAAAAAACAATTCATTTCTTAGATTTTATATAATGTTTAGAATCTGTAAAAGTTTTTTCATGATTCTTTTGTGAAATAGTGACGATAGGGCGCTGTTGGCACAGTCTTGCGCATTTGCTATCCAGATGGTAAAAAGATGCTTAGGCAATAATTTTGCATAGGATAATATATGATGAAAGGAAAAAAGTGAGAACTGTTCCAGGGCTGCGCAGTTTGAACCGATTCCAGGCAGGAGAATATAATAACAGTAAAGGAAAATCATGCAGCAAAATGCGGAGGAAAGAAATTTATGGCAAGAATCATACCAATCCCTATTGGCCCTATTTTTCCAGGCGGGCCTTGCAGAGGAATCATCCATGTAATACAAAAAGGAGACACACTTTATCAACTGGGAAAGAGATATCATGTCAGCGTGGGGCAACTGATGTTCGCAAATCCTTTCGTGGACGTATACAATCTTCAGATTGGCGATGAACTGTGCATTCCGGCGACGATCCAGCCCCGGACAATAGGTGCTAAAGAGCGTTTGGAGTACCAGGATATAGATCATTGGGCAGAACGTGACCAGCCTGAAAGTCAAGACGGTTGGGACCAGCCTGACGGCGACGACTGGGAGGGGCAAAGCAAGAATGACAGCCGAGAAGATTGGTCAGACCGGGAAAATTATCAAGGTGACGGCTGGGAGGAGCAAAGCGAGAATGACGACCGAGAAGATTGGTCAGACCGGGAAAAGGATGACAGTCAAGATTGGCGAGACCAGGAAAAGGATGACAGTCAAGATTGGTCAGATTATCAGAAACAGGAAGATCAAGACTGGGATGACCACGGCGGCAAAGAAAGCTGGGAGGAGCATGACCGTCACAATTGGAAAAACAGTGACGGCTGGCATGCCAATTATGATTGGAAAGCGAATCGGTAGGCGGCCAGGGAAAATATAAAGTTTTTATGAACACGGGTTCCACTCGTTGACAAAGCCAATTGGAAAATTTATAATGATAACAATAAGAGGAAAGAGGTGCATTATGAATTTTCTAAACAAAATGGAGCGGAAATTTGGCAGATTTGCAGTCCCCAACCTGACATTTTGGCTGATCGGCGCCTGGGTTTTGGGATTTATCATACAGTATACCATGCCCCAGGCGCAGAATCTTTTGACGCTGGAACCCCATTTGATCTTGCGGGGCCAAGTCTGGCGGCTGGTCTCCTGGCTGTTGATTCCCCCGGCGGTCAATTTGATATTTTTGATTTTTTTCTTGTCCTGTTATTATTTTATCGGGACGTCCATTGAACAGGCAATCGGGACTTTTCGTTATAATGTTTACCTGTTTGGTGGCTTATTCTGTTCGATCCTTGGCGCCTTTATCTTGTATGGGGTTTATCGGATTACGGCTGGGCGTCCTGTCATGGGAATCGGGTATTTTTTTAGCACGGAATATGTGACCATGTCCTTGTTTTTAGCGTTTGCAGCGATTTTTCCCAATGTGGAGTTTCGTTTGTACTTCATTATTCCATTCAAGGCGAAATGGCTTGGGATCGTGGATGCGGTTTGGATGACGTTTGCCTTTATTGCCTCTGGCTGGCCAGGCAGGGTCGCGATCCTTGCATCTCTTTTAAATTTCCTGATTTTCTTTTTCAGCACCAGGAATTATCATAGGATTTCTCCTAAGGAGATTCACAGAAAGCAGGTTTACCGCCAGCAGATGCGCAGCGCGCAGGGAGTGACCAAGCATAAGTGCGCGATCTGCGGCAGGACAGAAGAGGACGGAGAAGAGTTGGAATTCCGGTTTTGCTCCAAATGCGAGGGGAATTACGAGTATTGCCAAGACCATCTGTTTACCCACCAGCATATCAGGCGAAGCTGACAGAACGCATCGTCGCATCTGTCTTAGTGCGGCTGTTTCCAAGCGGCATCAGGGCGTGTTCTCAGGATCCTGCTGCCAGAGCAGCGGCGCTTCCATTGACAAACAAGGAATTAAAATTTATAATGTAACTCAATAGGGCGTTTATAAATATTTAAAATACTGAGGAACCAGGAGGAACATCAATGGAAAGCGAAGTAGTTTCCAGAAATTTTATTGAACAAATCATAGAAGAGGATATTAAAGAAGGACATTGTGAGACGGTAAGGACACGTTTTCCGCCGGAACCGAATGGTTATCTTCATATTGGACATGCCAAGTCTATTTTGCTGAATTATGGACTGGCAGAGAAGTATCACGGAAAGTTTCATATGCGTTTTGACGATACCAATCCGACAAAGGAAAAGACTGAATTTGTGGAATCGATCAAGGAAGATATCAAATGGCTGGGAGCAGACTGGGAAGACCGCCTGTTTTACGCATCTGATTATTTTGAACAGATGTATCAAGCGGCCGTGAAGCTGATCAAAAAAGGAAAGGCTTATGTGTCGGAATTGAATGCAGAGCAGATTCGTGAATATCGGGGAACCTTGACAGAGCCAGGGAAGGAGGATCCTGCGTCTCTTAGAAGCGTGGAAGAGAATCTTCGACTGTTTGAAGAGATGAAGAACGGCAAATATGAGGACGGCGCGCTGGTCTTGCGGGCGAGGATTGACATGGCGTCCCCCAATATTAACATGCGTGATCCTATTTTATACCGGGTGGCGCATATGAATCATCATAATACCAGGGACAAATGGTGCATTTATCCGATGTATGATTTTGCACATCCCATAGAGGACGCCATAGAAGGGATTACCCATTCGATCTGTACATTGGAATTTGAGGATCACAGGCCGTTGTATGACTGGGTAGTACGGGAGCTGGAATATGAGAATCCTCCCAAGCAGATTGAATTTGCAAAGCTGTACCTTACGAACGTGGTGACCGGAAAGCGTTATATTAAGAAGCTGGTGGAGGATGGCGTCGTAGATGGCTGGGACGATCCCAGGCTGGTGTCGATAGCTGCGCTGCGCAGGAGAGGCTTTACGCCGGAATCGATTCAGAAATTCGTGGAGCTTTGCGGAGTGTCCAAGGCGAATAGCTCCGTCGATTATGCGATGCTGGAATATTGCATTCGGGAAGATTTAAAATTAAGCCGTCCAAGGATGATGGCGGTGCTGCATCCAATAAAGCTTGTCATTGACAATTATCCAGAAGGACAAGTGGAATACCTGGATGCGGCGAATAATTTGGAAAATGAGCAATTGGGAAGCCGCAAAATCCCGTTTTGCAGGGAACTGTATATTGAGCGGGAGGATTTTATGGAAGAACCACCAAAGAAATATTTCCGCCTCTTTCCAGGAAATGAAGTACGCTTGATGCATGCTTATTTTGTAAAATGTGAGAGCTTTGTAAAAGACGAAGATGGCAATATCGTGGAGGTGCATTGTACCTATGATCCACAGACGAAAGCGGGAAGCGGCTTTACTGGCAGAAAGGTGAAAGGCACCATTCACTGGGTGCCAGCTCCGTTTGCCAGCAGCTGTCAGGTGCGTTTGTATGAGAACCTGGTAGATGAAGAAAAGGGTGTCTATAACAAGGAGGACGGAACCCTCAATCTGAATCCAGATTCCTTGACGGTGTTGAATGACTGTCGTATCGAGCCAGCGCTGACGGAAGCGAAGCCATATGACAGCTATCAGTTTGTGAGGCAAGGATTTTTCTGTGCAGACGCCAAAGATTCCAGGCCTGATGCATTGGTATTTAACCGCATCGTATCTTTAAAGAGTTCTTATAAATTGCCGACACAGAATTAATCAGCACAAAGAGGAGGAAAGTGCAATGAGTATATTTTCAGGGTTAGAGAAGTTTGGCCTGAAGTCTGCGGAATCCGTGCAGTTATTTGGAGATGAGCAGAAAGAAAGTGACAAGAAAGACGAGGAAAAGCCGACGGAGGAAAAAGTGATCCCAGAAGAAGAATTTCTTTTGGCAAAGACTGTCCGCTGCAAAGTCTGCGACCAAGTGTTTAAGACGAAGGTAGTAAAGAACGGAAGAGTGAAACGTTTAGAGCCAGATCAGGACTTAAGACCCAGATTTCAGTATATAGATACCTTGAAATATGATGTGACTTCCTGTCCCAATTGTGGATATACGGCTATGAACCGCTATTTTGACCAGATCATGCCTGCACAGGTGAAGCTGATCAAAGAACAGATCGTTAGTCAGTTTAAACCGATTAATACCGAGGAAAGGGCGTTTTATACTTATGATGAGGCGATCGACCGCTATAAATTATCGTTGATGAGCACGGTGGTCAAGAGGGGCAAAGACAGTGAGAAAGCATTTACTTGCCTGAAAATTGCGTGGCTGTTGCGGGGAAAAGCGGAGACGATGCCAGGAAATACTCCGCAGGAACAGGAAGCGCTGGCTGAATGCAAGAAAGAGGAGGACGCTTTCTATAAGCAGGCTTTTGACGGGTTTTCTTTAGCCATCAGTAAGGAGAACTATCCCATGTGCGGCATGGAACAGAACACATTGGACTATCTTCTTGCTTATATGGCATTTCATTTTAAACAATACGAGGTTGCTTCAAAGTTCTTGTCAAGCGTGCTCACATCACCCTCTGCGAGCCGGCGCATGAAAGACGTAGGCCTGCAGTTAAAAGAGGATATTATAGCAGAATTGAAAAAGTAAAAGCAATTTGCCTGATTGTGCCACAAATTGCGCATGATGGAGGGTTGCTTTGCCTTTTTCAAGTATATACGTTATCAAAAAAGGAAATAAATAGTAGTAACTGAGCATTCGCATATTTTTATGATTGGAGGAAAAGCATGGAGAGACAGAGCAGAATTACCAGAGCTGGGATTTTGGCAGCAATGCTTGCGATAATGTTTCTTGCTGGCTGCACCACCAAAGAGGAAAAACAGGCTGCGAACGAGTATCAGGGGCAGGAATCTTACGATACAAAGGCAAATGGATCTGATCAAGGGTCGCAAGAAAATGCCAGTGACAAAGACCGAAAGAACGAGACAGAGGAAGAAAGTCAGGAAACGGAAGAGATGAAGAACCTCCGCATTACGATGGAAAAAGCGATGGAAGCTATTGAGAGCGATGATGCAAAGGCTTTGAATAAGCTTCAAAAGAGCAAGAAAGGGAAAGCGCTGATTCGTGAGGCTGAGAAAGAGGGAAGCTATCTCTATTTGCCAAAAGGCGGGAACACTGGAACAGGAATTGGTCTTTATGTATTTGAAAACTGCGATTGCAAGCAATGGTATTATGGAGATTATCAAAATGGCAGGCGGCAAGGCAGTGGAAAATGGTATTATGTCAGTGACCAGACAGAGGACGGGAGCCTTTATAAGGAAGTATATGACGGTGATTGGAGCGGCGACATGCCCAATGGAAAGGGACGCCAGCTGATAATTTTAGGAGATCATGTAGATACAGACCAAAAGTTCAAGGTAAAGAACGGATTGTTTTATGGAACCTACAAGGTGGAAGACACCCTGGAAGACGGCACAGTCGTCACAGGAGAATATAAACTGAAAAAGGGAAAATATGTCACAATCTCCGACGAAGAGCTGGAGGCCAATAACTTTGCGGTTCCAGAAGAGCCGCACCTTGCGATTGCCTTTTTGTATAATGAGGCAGGCGAGGTTAAGAGCTGCACGATGGTGTATGCCGAAGATGCGACCAAAGGCGTGAAGCATTTTTATTAAAGGACATCGTCAGTCTGGCAAGATGACTCTCAGAGAAAATGGGCTTGCTATAAGAAGTATAAGGAAGCAATAAAATACAGGATATGGATCATTTACGTTCTGGTAGATGCCATATCCTGTATTTTTTCTTATCTCATAAGAAATGCGCTCTTGTAAAAGTCGACCTAGTTTTCTTTCTCAGCTTCTGCCATTTTCATCGCACGGACTTTCAAAGGGAGCCCGAATAATGTGATAAAGCCTTCTGCATCATGATGGTCGTACAGCTCTCCGGTCGTAAAGCTTGCCAGGGATTCACTGTAGAGAGAATAGGGAGAAGTGGTTCCAGCTTTGATGATGTTGCCCTTGTAGAGCTTGAATTTTACTTCTCCGGTTACATATTTCTGTGTTGAGGTGATAAAAGCCTGCACTGCTTCTCGCAGCGGTGTAAACCATTTTCCTTCGTATACAATTTGAGCCAGCTTGTTAGCAAGATCCTTTTTAACTTCCATGGTGGCGCGGTCAAGAACCAGTTCTTCCAGTTGTTGCTGGGCTTCCATCAATATGGTTCCGCCAGGAGTCTCATAGACGCCTCTGGACTTCATGCCAACGACGCGGTTTTCCACGATGTCAATAATTCCGATTCCATGCTTGCCGCCAAGGCGGTTCAGTTCCCGGATAATATCGGCAACTTTCATGGATTTGCCGTTTATGGTTTTGGGAACGCCGGATTCGAAAGTCATAGACACATACTCTCCCTCCTCGGGAGCCTGTTGCGGAGATACTCCTAAGACCAGCAGGTGGTCATAATTGGGTTCGCAGGATGGATCTTCCAACTCAAGGCCCTCATGGCTGATGTGCCATAAATTGCGGTCACGGCTGTAGCTGCTGTCTGCAGAAAATGGTAGGTCGATGCCATGCGCCTTGCAGTATTCAATTTCTTCTTCCCGTGACTGCATGTTCCACTTATCGCTTCTCCATGCTGCAATGATCTTAAGATCAGGTGCAAGCGCTTTGATGCCAAGCTCGAAACGGATTTGATCATTGCCTTTTCCGGTAGCGCCGTGGCAGATAGCGGTAGCGCCTTCTTTTCTTGCAATTTCCACCAGGCGTTTTGCAATTCCCGGACGAGCCATGGATGTGCCCAGCAGGTATTTGTTCTCATAGACAGCGCCTGCCTGGACGCAAGGAAGGATATATTCTTCCGCAAATTCATCGGTGATATCCTCAATGTAGAGCTTGGTAGCGCCAGACAGTTTTGCGCGCTCTTGCAGTCCGTCCAGTTCTTCTTCCTGGCCGCAGTCAATGCAGCAGCAGATGACTTCATAATCGTAATTTTCCTTTAACCAAGGAATGATGGCGGTAGTGTCGAGACCGCCGGAATAAGCTAAGACTACTTTTTCTTTCATGATTTCCTCCATTCCGTGCGTTTTTCAGCACAAACAGGTAGTTTGTGAAAGAATTATCAAATTCTTTCACTCTTTCCTCCATTCTGTGTGCCTCTTTGCACAAACAGGTAATTAGTAAAAGAGTGAACAAATGCTTTTACTTTTCCAACGTATTATGTAATAGGTTTGTTCTCTGATGTATAATATACAATAATGAATATAAAATGGCAAGTAAGTTTCTGGATTTTTGCAAAAGGATGTGGTATGATTTATAAAGTTTAAAATTTTACCGGGAGATAAACATATGAAGATAACGATTTGTGACGACAGCGTGAAAGATTTGATAAAGATTGAGGAGTTGCTTTTTCAATACCAAAAATCCCATGCAAGAACAGGATTTGAAGTAGAAAAATATAAAAATCCGCTCAAAGTGATGGAAAAGATCCTACAAGGGGAACTGGCAGATATTTATATCTTAGATATATTGATGTCAGAAGCCACAGGAATTGATCTGGGAAGCCAGATTCAAAAATCAGCAGAGAACAAGGTGATTATATATATCACGTCCACGGAAGAATTTGCCCTGGATGCTTACGAGGTGCGTGCCGCAAGATATCTTTTAAAGCCGGTGGAACAGGACAAATTTTTTGAAGCTATGGACTATGCGTTATCTTACATGGAAGTCAGGCACGATCCCATTTATCTGGTTAAAACTAAGCAAGGGCTAGTATCTGTGTCGCATTCTAAGATCGAGTACGTGGAGAACGCCTCCCGGATGCTGGACGTTCATCTCACAGACGGTTCTCAGGTCAAAAGCATATTTATCCGAAAGTGCTTTGAGGAAGAAGTTGGGAATCTGGTAGAAGATAAATGCTTTATGCAGGTCCATAAGTCGTTTATTATCAATATGATGCATGTCAAAAAGCTCGATGGGAACCGCATTGTCATGGACAGTGGCGCCATTGTTCCGGTGAGCAAGAAGAATGCGGTAAATGTAAAAAAAGAATATCTTTTATTTGTATCGCAACAGTATAGGTAGGGCGCGAAGATGGACTATTTTGACAATATATCGTATACGCAGAGTCATCTGTTTTTGATGTTGTTTTTGTATCTGTTTATCACGCACCGTTATTCCAAGGCAGTAACCAGGGGCATCTGCTTTGGAGCTTTTTTGATATTAACGCTTACAGACTGCCTGAAATTGAATCTTTTTCCTGAAAGCAGCCTTTGCTATATAGTGATGACGGCGATTCAAATATTTGTGACGCAGTTTACCGGAATCTTTATCTCTGGAAAAAGAAACTGGAAAGTATTGTTCATGGGTCTTAGCGCCTCTAATTATGTGATCATGGGGAGCATTGCCGCCACTATCTTGTATATCTATACAAAAGATCGATGGATTTCCCTGGCAGGAAGCTGTATGATCCATGTGGCAGTTTTGTATATTTTATATAAGGGAGTACGGGATATATGGCTGAGGCAATACGAAAAGGAATATACGGAAAGCTGGTGGGAATTATGTCTCGTTCCAGTGTTTTTTTATTGCAGTTTTTTTGCAATTTCTATCTATCCGCGTACCCTGAATCAGGTTCCGGAAAATATTCCTGGGATCCTCTGCTTCATGGCGACCATGTGCGTTTCTTATGTAGTCGTGCTGCGTTATGTGGAGAGTGATTCCAAACGAAAGGATATTTATTGGAAAAATGTGATTTTTGAATCCTATATCAAGGGCTTGGAGAATCAGTTTTATCTGTTGCAGCAGTCAGAAAACAGCCTTAAGATCCTGCGCCATGACCTGCGTCATTATTCCAGCATGTTGAGCTTGCTGTTGGAACAGGGAGAATACGAGGAAGTGAAAAAGGTCCTTGCCCATGTGAATCATATGGCAGAAGAGCACAGGGTCAGAAAATATTGCAAGAATCTGATTGTCAATACGATTATCTCGAAAATGATGGAGCGTGCAGAGCAATATCAGATTCAAGTAAACCTGGATCTTGGGATAACAAAAGAGATTCCGGTAAATGATTATGAATTTACAGCGGTCATTGCCAATCTCTTTGAGAATGCCATAATCTGTGTCAGGGATTATCAAAAAGAAAAAAGGTATATTGACATCAAGATACACTGTAACGAGGAGCGTTTGCTAGTTCAAATGCAGAACGAATATGAAGGCGAAGTGGCGCTTGATCCAGTAAACGGGCTTCCGAAAAGCAGAAAGGGGGAGAACCATGGGCTGGGGATGCAGAGTTTTCTGGCGTTTTCAGAGAAGATAGGAGGAGATTTTGCATGTGTATGCAAAGATGGCGTCTTTTTGCTGATGCTGTTTGCGAAATTCTGACAAAACAGGGAGGTTTTTGTGCAGAAACAGTCATGATGTAGAAGAACAAAGATGATATAATCAAAAGGATCAGGTTTGAAAGCAATGGAGGAAGCAAAACATGCAGAAGACATTTATCCGTTATACCTATGCAATTATCACAGCGGCAATTTTCCTGATTTTTTTAATTCATTGTCTGTTCACGCTACATTCCCTGGAATCTCAGCAATATAATTCCTTTCTTGCGAAAGCGGAACAGGTGATACATACTCTGGAAAACAATCAGTTGGAATTGTCGATCATGAAGCGCAATTTAGACGTCGATTATCTTACTCGTGCAAAGGCGGCAGCCTATGTCATGGAGCGGCAGCAGGAAGTCTCCATGAACGTCGAAGAAATGCAATATCTGGCAGATTTGTTGAACGTAGACGAGCTTCATTTGATTGATGAACATGGAATCATCGTTTCGGCTTCTGTCGCAGAGTATATCGGCATTGACATGGCAGATCACAAGCAGACCCGGGAATTTCTCTCGATCCTCGAAAGCGATGACGAGGATGCCTATCTGATCCAGGAAGCGCAGCCCAATGCCGCAAAGGGCAGTATCATGCAGTATGTGGGAGTGGCAAGAAAAGGAAAGAAAGGGGTCGTGCAAGTTGGGTTTGAACCCACTAGGCAGATGGAGGCTCAGTCAAGAAATACCTATGAATACATATTTTCTAAATTCCCCACCGATCTCGGGGAGGAATTGTTTGCGGTCAATGCAGATACATCCGCAGTGTTAGGGCATTCCGCTGGAATGGACCAGGAGTTTACAGCGGACTATTATAAGTTGGAGCAGCTTTTGGACTGTGCAGCGGGCGGTTATATAAAGGAGAAAGACGGAAGACGGATGTATGTTTTTTCTAAGAAATATAATAATATACTGATCTGCGCCGCGCTTCCTGCCAATATCCTGGCACAAAAGCTTGTGAGACATGTGCTGAGCACGCTGATTTTTTTGCTTATTATTGAAGTGATTGTGTTATTGCTGCTCAATTACCTGGTTAAGCAACAGGTTGTGAATGGAATTCATCATATTATGGAGCAGCTTGCAGCGATCACCGATGGAAATCTGGAGACGAAAGTGACCGTGGGTGGAAACCAAGAGTTTGAAGCCTTAAGCATGGGCATCAATACCATGGTTGAGAAGCTAAAGTACGAGAATACTCACGATGCGTTGACCGGACTGTATAAATATTCCTGCTTTAAGCAGCTTGCCGCAGAAAAAATCAGGGAAATGCCGCCAGAGACACTATGCGCAGCCGTGATGATGGATTTGGATTCTTTTAAATCAATCAATGATACTTATGGGCATGACGCCGGAGACAAGTACTTGCAGTGTTTTGCGGAAGTTATGAAATCCATGCCAGCAGAGCATTTGTTATGTGCGAGGCGGTCCGGAGACGAATTCTGCATGTTAATTTTTAATTGTACGCATAAGTCGCAGGTGATAGAATTACTGGACAAATTTTATGAGACGTTACAAGTACGGCAGATTAGGCTGTCTCCTGAGGACTTGAGAAGCGTCAAAGCTTCTGGGGGCTTTGCGTGTACGAAAAACAGCGCAGAAAAAATAGAAAAGCTGATCAATCAGGCAGATCAGGCGCTTTATGAGAGCAAGCGGCAAGGCAAAGGAACGTATGGGGAATACTAGTGTTTGCCTGCGTTCGCAAAACGCCGTTCTCAGAAAATCTGCATCGCAGTTATACAAAATATCTATCAGATGGCATATGGGCAGTTAACAGTCAAGACTTAATGAGACAGCCTTGACTGTTAATTTTTTTACTTTCTTAGAAATGAAAAAATATACTACAAAATGCATAAATATACAAAAAATAAAAAAAGGTCTTTACGAATGGACAAAGATATATTACTATATATTGGACGATGAGAAGATTTTGCCCATGGGGAGCGGCGTGTAAAAAGAAAGTGAGGAAACGAAAATGATAAAGGCAGGAATTATCGGTGCGACTGGATATGCAGGCGCGGAACTGGTCAGGCTGCTGCTTGGACATAAAGAAACGCAGATTGCGTGGTATGGTTCCAGAAGCTATATTGACGAGAAATATGCCAAAGTGTACGGAAATATGTTTCAGCTTGTGGAAGACGTCTGCCTGGATGATAAGATAGAGCAATTGGCAAGGCAGGCAGATGTGATTTTTACGGCGACGCCCCAGGGGTTTCTTGCAGGAGTGCTGACGGAGGAGATATTGCAACATGCCAAAGTCATAGATTTAAGTGCGGATTACCGCCTCAAGGACGTGAAAACTTATGAAAAATGGTATCAGATTGAACACAAAAGCCCTCAGTTCCTTGCAGAAGCCGTGTATGGCTTATGTGAAGTGAACCGTGATCAAGTAAAGCAGGCAAGACTGGTGGCAAACCCAGGTTGTTACACCACCTGTTCCATTTTGACGGCATATCCTTTGATAAAAGAAGGACTGATTGACCCTAATACCTTGATTGTCGATGCGAAATCAGGTACTTCCGGGGCAGGCAGGGGAGCGAAACTGCCGAATTTGTTCTGTGAGGTCAATGAGAACGTCAAGGCTTACGGGGTCGCCAGCCACAGACATACGCCAGAGATTGAAGAGCAGTTAAGCTATGCGGCGAGAGAAGTTGTAACCATCAATTTTACGCCGCACCTGGTTCCTATGAACCGCGGCATCCTTGCTACGGAATATGCATCCTTAAAGAAGATAAAGCAGGCTGACGGGACATATGCTTATCCTTCTTATGAGCAGGTAAAGGCCGCCTATGACAAATATTATGAGAAAGAATATTTTGTCCGCGTTTTGGATCGGGGCGTTTGTCCTGAGACAAAGTGGGTAGAGGGCAGCAATTTTGTGGATATCGGGTTCCAGATTGATGAGCGCACCGCAAGGATCGTTATGATGGGAGCCATTGACAATTTGGTCAAGGGAGCGGCAGGACAAGCAGTGCAGAATATGAACTTGCTGTTCGGGTTTCCAGAAACGGAAGGGCTGCAGCTTGTGCCCATGTTTCCATAGGGCGGCGCAATTGATATTTTGGCATGTGGCAGAAAGGCAGAGGAAAGAGAGGGTGTCGCACTAACATAAATTACCCGAACTACCTTAATGTGCCAAAAAGCGCACAGAATGGAGGAAAGAGTGAAAGAATTAGCAAATTCTTTCACAAACTACCCTCATGTGCTGAAAAGCGCACAGAATGGAGGAAATCATGGAAGCAGAAAAAGAGAAACCCGTTGTCCAGGTAGCGGTCCGGGCAATGAAGAAAGAGGATTATCAAAAGGTTTACCGTCTTTGGAAAACCATCAAAGGGTTTGGGATCCGCAGCATGGATGATTCCAGAGAGGGCATTTGCCGCTTTTTGCAGAGAAATCCAACCACCAGCATGGTAGCGGAGGCAAAGGGAGAGATTGTCGGAGCCATTCTCTGCGGGCATGACGGCAGGCGGGGATGTTTTTACCATGTATGCGTCCGGGAAGATTTCAGACAGCAGGGGATTGGCAAGGCGATGGCGGTTTCAGCGATGCGCGCTTTGCAGCAAGAACAGATCAATAAGGTGTGCCTGATTGCCTTTAAGAAAAACGAGGTTGGAAATTCCTTTTGGAAGAGCGTGGGCTGGACGTTTCGGGAAGATTTAAATTATTATGATTTTGTATTGAATGATGCGAATATTACGACGTTTCAATAGCGGAGGAAGAGGAAGATGGAAGTGATTACAGGCGGCGTCACCGCGGCAAAAGGATTCAAGGCAGCTGCTACGGCAGCAGGGATCAAATATAAAGACAGGACAGATATGGCAATGATCGTGAGCGAGGTTCCGGCGGCCTGCGCAGGAACGTTTACCAGCAATCTGGTGAAAGCAGCTCCAGTTAAATGGGATCAAGAGATCGTGTCAGAAGAAGAATGCGCGCAGGCAGTAGTCATTAATGCGGGGATTGCCAATGCCTGCACCGGGACGCAGGGCATGGAATATTGCCGCAAGACGGCAGAAGCGATGGAGCGTGTGACGGGCATTCCTGCAAAACAGGTGCTGGTGGCGTCCACAGGCGTCATTGGGATGCAGCTTCCGATGGAAAAGCTGGTCTTTGGAGTGGAGGCCATGGCGAATAAGCTCAGTGATTCCATAACAAGCGGGAAAGAAGCGGCGTGCGCCATTATGACGACGGATACCAAGTCCAAAGAGGCTGCAGTGACTTTTGAAATAGATGGAAAGACGGTGACGGTGGGCGGCATGTGCAAAGGTTCGGGGATGATTCATCCAAATATGTGTACGATGCTGGGTTTTTTGACCACCGATCTTTGCATTTCCAAAGAATTGCTCAAAGAAGCGCTTTGCGAGGATGTCAAGGACACTTATAACATGATTTCCGTGGACGGGGATACTTCCACGAATGATACGGTCCTGCTGCTGGCAAACGGCATGGCGGGCAATGCAAAGATTACAAAGAAAGATCACAATTACCAGAAATTTACCGAGGCCCTGAATTATGTGAATACTGCATTGGCAAGAAAGATGGCGGGGGACGGCGAGGGGGCGACTGCGCTTTTTGAGACCAAAGTCATTCATGCAGATACCAAAGAACATGCCAAGCTTTTAGCGAAATCAGTAATTTGCTCTTCATTGACTAAGGCGGCGATTTTTGGTCATGACGCCAATTGGGGCAGGATTCTCTGTGCTCTGGGATATTCTGGCGCAGCGTTTGATCCAGAGAATATGGAACTGTATTTTCAGAGCAAAGCCGGGCAGATTCAGATTTATAAAGATGGGATTGCGACAGAATACAGCGAGGAAGATGCGACCAAGATTTTATCAGAGGAAGAGGTCACGGTATTGGCGGATATGAAGATGGGAGAGGCAGAGGCAACTGCATGGGGCTGTGATTTGACCTATGATTATGTGAAAATCAATGCAGATTACCGTTCCTAAATGATAGATGCTTGTCAAAATTGCCCCTTACGTCGTTTGGGTGATGATATGGAAAGAGGATGACAGAGATGGAAGAAAAACAGATGCAGAAAATATTACAAAAGGCAGAGGTTTTGATCGAGGCTTTGCCTTACATTCAGCGGTTTAACCGTAAGATCATCGTGGTGAAATATGGCGGAAGCGCCATGGTCGATGAAGAATTAAAGAAGAATGTCATTGAAGATGTGACATTGTTAAAACTGGTGGGATTTAAACCGATCATCGTCCACGGCGGAGGCAAGGAAATCAGCAGATGGGTAGAAAAAGCAGGCATGGAGCCAGAGTTTGTCAACGGTCTGCGAAAAACCGACGCTCCCACCATGGAATTGGTAGAGATGGTGCTTGGAAAAGTGAACAAATCGCTGGTACAGCTAGTACAGCAATTAGGAGTCAACGCTATTGGGATCAGTGGAAAAGACGGGGGACTGCTGAAAGTAGAAAAGAAGTATTCCAAAGGACAAGATATTGGCTATGTGGGAGAGATCCAAAAAGTGAACGCCAAGGTACTGTACGACTTGCTGGAAAAAGACTTTCTTCCCATTGTCTGTCCTGTGGGATTGGATGATTCCTTTGAGACCTACAATATCAATGCCGATGACGCAGCATGCGCCATTGCCAAGGCAGTCAAGGCGGAGAAGTTGGCGTTTTTGACAGATGTCAAAGGGGTATACCAGGATCCGGCGGATAAGTCTTCCTTGATTTCCGAACTTTCGGTGTCTGAGGCGCATAAGCTGATTGCAAAGGGGAATATCGGCGGCGGGATGTTGCCGAAGCTGAATAATTGCATTGAAGCTATTGAAGATGGCGTTTCAAGGGTGCATATCTTGGATGGCCGCATCCCGCATTGCCTGCTATTGGAGATCTTCACCAATAAAGGAATTGGGACGGCAATTTTAGGAGATCATGAAGAACGGTTTTTTACAGCAGAAGAAATAGAAAGGGAGAAGCAGGATGGTAGCAGATAACTTGATACAACAGGCGGAAAGCCATATCTTACATACATATAATCGCTTTCCGGTGGTGTTAGACCATGGAGAGGGAGTCTATCTCTTTGATATAGAAGGAAACAAATATCTCGATTTTGCGGCGGGGATTGCGGTGCAGGCGCTAGGATATGGAGATCAGGAATACAATCAGGCGTTAAAGGCGCAGATTGACAAGCTGATGCATACCTCTAATCTCTATTATAACCAGCCGACCATTGAGGCGGCAGAAAAACTTTGTGCGGCGAGCGGACTGGAACGCGCATTTTTTACCAACAGCGGAACCGAGGCCGTCGAGGGCGCCATCAAGGCGGCGAAGAAATATGCCTATGACCGGGACGGCTGCACAGATCATGAGATCATTGCCATGAATCATTCCTTTCATGGCAGGAGCTTAGGCGCCCTTGCAGTTACTGGAAATTCCCATTACAGAGAGCCGTTTGAACCTCTTCCAGGCATTGTCAGATTTGCAGATTACAATGATTTGGACAGCGTGGCGTCATTGGTCAATGAGAAAACCTGCGCCATTATTTTAGAGACGATTCAGGGAGAGGGGGGAGTTTTTCCGGCAGAAGAAGGATTTTTGAAAGGAATTCGAAAGATTTGCGACGAGAACGACATTCTGCTGATTCTAGATGAGATACAGTGTGGCATGGGGCGCACGGGAACGATGTTTGCCTGGCAAGGTTACGACGTGAAGCCGGATATCATGACTTGCGCAAAAGCCTTGGGCTGCGGGGTTGCCGTGGGAGCGTTCGTACTGACAGAGCGTGTTGCGTCATCGTCATTAAAGCCTGGGGATCATGGCACGACTTATGGCGGAAATCCATTTGCAGGGGCGGCAGTCAGCAAGGTCTTTGATATTTTTCAGCGTAGAAAGCTCACAGAACATGTGCAGGAAGTAGGAAATTACCTGCAAGAGCGGCTGGAACAGGTCAAAAGCCAGCTTGCGTGCATCCATGCCCGAAGAGGCAGGGGACTGATGCAGGGACTGGAGCTTTCAATGTCTGCGGCAGAGGTCAGCAGCAAGGCGCTGGCACAGGGGCTTTTGGTAATTCCGGCGGGAAGCAATGTGCTGCGGTTTGTCCCCCCCTTGGTGATTGAGCGAGAACATGTGGACGAAATGATAGAAAAACTAAACAGGGCGCTAAAGGATTAACGGCGCATACATAAAAATTCCAACATTGGATATCCTATGAAAAACAATGAAATTAGGAGGGATCGAATGATTGGAATTTTTATTGCGCTTTTATCAGGGGCTTTGATGAGCGTGCAGGGCGTATTTAATACCGAGGTCACCAAAGGCACCAGCATGTGGGTCAGTACAAGCTGGGTACAGTTTTCCGCACTCGTGGTCTGCCTTGGCGCCTGGCTGTTTACAGACCGCGGCAGCTTTCTGGGACTCTTTCAAGTGCAGCCGAAATATATGTTGCTTGGAGGTGTGATTGGAGCGTTTATCACTTATACGGTGATTAAGGCCATGGCGTCTTTAGGCCCGGCGCAGGCTGTGATGCTGATCGTGGTTTCCCAGCTGATCATTGCCTATGTCATTGAACTGCTGGGAATCTTTGGCGTGGACAAGCAGCCTTTTGCATGGCGCAGAGTTCTGGGAATGGCTATCTGCATCGGCGGAATTATTTTATTCAAGTGGGAGTAAAATTGCGGCGGTAAAAATTTTCGAAATACTCTTGTAATAAATAAGGAATTTCGTTACAATAGAATGGATTCGTGGATAAGGCTTTTCTCATTCTGATCACAAAGAAAGGTGGGAAAAGTATCAAGAAAATAATAAAAATCATATTCATTCTGGGAGCGGTCGTCATGATGTCGGCCTGTGCAAGACGTTCAAATGAGGAGGGAATCCTTGTCTCCCAAGACTGCCTGGACGCAGAATCAAAAGAGGAAGTGGAGCTTTCTGAGCCAAAAGAGACAGAAGAGATCTACGTTCAAGTCTGCGGCGCAGTGAAACATCCAGGAGTTTACAGCTTGCCACAGGGCAGCCGGGTATTTCAGGCGGTGGAGCTTGCTGGAGGACTTTCCAAAGAAGCGGATGCAAAGAGCTTGAATCAGGCAGAGAGTTTGAGCGACGGTCAGATGATAAAGGTGCTGACAAAAGAGGAGGCGAAAGCCTTGGGTGATGGTCCGACAAACGCTGGTTCGACGGATGATGGGAAAATAAACCTCAATACGGCGACCAGGGAGGAGCTTTTGCGTCTTTCTGGGATCGGAGATGCCAAGGCGGACAGCATTCTTGCCTGGAGAGAGCAACATGGCGGTTTTTCTCAGATTGAAGATTTGATGAAAATAGAAGGAATCAAAGAAGGCGTATTTTCCAAAATAAGGGACTACGTCAAAGTTCGATGAGGTGAAATGATGGCAAAAAAGGTTCTTGTAGTGGATGATGAGAAATTAATAGTAAAGGGGATCCGTTTTAGTCTGGAACAGGACGGCATGGAAGTCGATTGTGCTTATGATGGAGAAGAAGCCCTGAAGCTGGCGACAGAGAATGCTTACGATATGATATTGCTTGATGTGATGCTGCCCAAAATGGACGGCTTTGAGGTGTGCCAGCAGATTCGGGAGTTTTCGATGGTGCCCGTGGTTATGCTGACTGCAAAGGGAGACGACATGGATAAGATCCTCGGGCTTGAATACGGCGCAGACGACTATATCACGAAGCCTTTCAACATCCTGGAAGTAAAAGCAAGGATCAAAGCGATTATGCGCAGGACTGCGCCTAGACAGAAAAAAATGGAAAATCCCAAGGTCGTGGAACATGGCGACCTGCGTCTCGACTGCGAGAGCCGCCGTCTTTTCATACTCGGCAAAGAAATCAATGTCACGGCAAGGGAGTTCGACTTGCTGGCTTTGCTGGTGCTCAATTCCAACAAGGTATACAGCAGGGAAAAGCTGCTGAACCTAGTGTGGGGCAGCGACTATCCAGGAGATGTGCGCACTGTCGACGTTCATGTGCGGCGCCTTCGTGAAAAAATCGAGGCAAATCCCAGTGAACCGAAATATGTGCATACCAAGTGGGGCGTAGGATATTATTATCAGGGTTAGGCAGCGGAGACGGAGATGAAGAAATTAAAATTGATACATAGCCTGAAATTCCGCCTGTTCTTAATCATTGTTCTGGTAGGAATTCTTCCGAGCATCATATTGCGTTTTGGAATCCTTGCGAGTTATGAGAGCAAGGCGGTTTCCAACCGCAGTATTGATATCTTAAGCCAGGCAAAGATGCTGGGGAGCCAGGTGCTTACCTATAATTATATGACGGATACCTCTGTGGAGATTATCAACGCCCAATTGGAACAGTTGTCCAATATCTATGACGGCAGAGTGATGATCATTAATAATCGTTTTCAGATTGTGAAAGATACTTATGGTCTTGATACAGGCAAGACCATTATTTCGGAGGAAGTGGTTAAGAGCTTTCGGGGGGAGGAGATCAGCAAGTATGATGGTGACAACCGTTATATTGAGCTGGCGTTTCCCTTGAAGAACGCAGGGACTCAGAATGTGTTGGGCGTGATGCTGGTCAGCGTGTCCACGGACAGTATCATGTTCAATTATGATTATTTGAAAAAAAATGCCCAGGTGATTGAATTGGCGACAGCGGCACTTGTGCTGGCGTTTGCCTTGTTTTGTGCCAGTCACCTGGTGCAGCCGTTTCGAAAGCTCACCAGGTCGCTGGAGGAGATTCAAACGGAGGATGGAGAAGAAGAGCTGATGATCTCTGACTATACAGAGACAGAAGCGATCTCAGAGGCTTTCAATGAGATGATGGGAAGAATGCAGGTCATTGACGAATCTAGACAAGAGTTTGTGTCGAATGTGTCACATGAGCTGAAGACGCCGCTGACATCCATGAAAGTGCTTGCAGATTCCCTGCTGGGACAGGAGGATGTGCCAGCAGAGCTATATAAAGATTTTATGGGGGATATCGCAGAGGAGATCGAACGGGAGAACAAGATCATTAATGACTTGCTGTCTTTGGTGAAGATGGATAAGTCGGCAGGCAGCCTCAATATCGCCCTAGTGAATATCAATGAGCTCTTGGAAGTGATTATGAAACGGGTAAAACCGATAGCCGAGAAACAAAATATTGAGCTTGTTTTGGAAAGCTTCCGCCCGGTTACAGCCGAAATTGACGAGGTTAAATTATCTTTGGCGCTTACAAACCTTGTGGAAAACGCCATAAAGTACAACAAGGAGGATGGATGGGTGCATGTATCTTTAAATGCTGACCATAAATTTTTCTTTGTGCGGGTCGAAGATTCCGGAATCGGCATACCAGAGGAATCTTTAGAACATATTTACGAGCGTTTTTACCGGGCGGATAAATCTCATTCCAGGGAAATCGGCGGAACAGGGCTTGGACTTGCCATTACCAGGAATGCAGTGCTGATGCACCGGGGAGCGATCAAGGCGCACAGCAAGCTGGGAGAGGGAACTATTTTTACGGTCCGGATCCCGTTATCCTATATTGCATAGGCTTGATTTGCCAGTTTGTTGCTTTTTGACTGGTTCAGGCGCTAGGAGGAATTGGATGAAATTCATAAAACAGATACTGTTTCTGACAGGGATGTCATTTCTTATGGCGGGGATTATGGGCTGTAGCAATGTCAAGGAGGAAGATTCAAAGTATCATGTCTACTATATAAATAAAGAAAAGACAAAAACAGTCGCAGTGGGTCATGAGCCTCAAGAAGAAGGGGCCACAGAGCAGATTCGGGAATTTGTGGACCTGCTGTTTGAGGACACCCAGGATCCAGATTACCGCAAGCCTGCGTTTAAAGGCGTGGAACTGGAAGCTTGGAAGCTGGAAAAAAATCAGTTGTCGCTCTATTTTAACAGCGAATATTTGGAGCTAGATCATGTGGAAGAAGTACTCTGCCGGGCTGCCATCGTTAGGACCTTGATACAGGTGGACGGAGTGGAATGCATTTCTTTTTATGTGGGCGACACGCCTCTGGTGGATTCGGAAGGGACGCCCGTGGGCCTTATGACGGTGGAGAGCTTTATTGAAAATCCCGGAGAACAAATCAATACCATTCAGACGGCAAACATTACTTTGTATTTTGCCAATGAAAAGGGAGACGGCCTGGTACGGGAAATACAGGAAATTCATTACAGCAGCAACATTTCTTTGGAAAAGCTGGTGATGGAGCAGTTGCTTAGGGGTCCCCGGGGCAGAAAGGGGCAGTCGGCGATTCCAGATGGCACGAAGCTGGTGGGCGTATCGGTGTTAGACGGCGTGTGTTTTGTCAACCTTAGCGAAGGCTTCCTGAATCAGAATTATGAGATTAAGGAGCCAGTAGTGATTTATTCGATTGCAAATTCCTTGGCGGAATTGCCAGATGTCAATAAGGTGCAGATATCCGTCAATGGGGACAGTAACAAGGTTTATCGGGAGAAAATGGATTTAAGCGTCATGTATGAGCGAAATCTGGATTATTTGGATGATTCAGAGAGGCAGAAGAACGAGATGAAAATGCAATCAAAAGAAAAGGAGGAACCGGTTGATTAGAAGAACCATGTGTTGCCTATGCCTGTCGCTGGTGCTTGGGATCTTATTTGGCAGGGACGGGCGTTTGATCTATGTGGCAATGCTCTTGCTGATGCTTTGCATATGTACCATGGCGATCTTTGATACTGCCATGGGCAATCGGCAAAGCAGGAATGTTTCTTATTGTAAAGGAATCAGACGCGCCGCATGGTTTCGCTTTGTTCTTTGCTTGTGCCTGTTTTCAAGCGGCGCCATTCACATGCAAAGACAGCAGGCAGAAAGGACAGAGCTTGCAAAGGCGCTCTCCCAGGGGAAAGAGATAACCGTAGAGGGGGAGATTTCCAGAAAAGAAGAAAAGAAAGAGCAATTTATTTATGATCTTACGAATGTCCGCGTGATTGCGGATGGCAAAGCTTATCCCAGTTTTGGGATTCTAATGTATAGTTCTAATGGTCAGTATCGTCTGGGAAACCGCCTCAAAGCGGTTGGAAGATATGAGCCGTTTCAAATCTCCCGTAATCAGGGAAATTTCAATGAAAAGCAATTCCGCCACAGTAGAAAATCTGAGTTTCGCATATATGCAAAGAAAGAATACTTGCTCTCGGCAAATGAAAACAGATATGCGTGCGCTTTGCAAGGGCTGCGGCAAAAGATGCGAAAAGTGTTTGTACGTTCGATGCACAAGGAAGATGCAGGAGTAATGGCAACTTTGGCACTGGGAGATAAAACGCAGATTGATCAGGAAGTCAAAGCATTGTATCAAAAAGCCGGGATTTCCCATATTCTTGCCATTTCCGGACTTCATGTCTCGCTGCTTGGCATGGGGCTTTTTGGATTTTTGCAAAAGCTGGGCTGTCCGAGGAAGCTTGCGGCGTTCTTTGCTCTGTGGATAGTCTATAGTTTCGGACAGTTTTCGGGCATGGAGGTTTCCACAGGGCGGGCGGTGGGGATGTTTGCCCTGCAGATGACGGCGCACCTGGCAGGCTGCAGTTATGATTCCCTGACCGCTCTTGCGTTCACTGCCATGGTTCAGCTCTGGGAGAATCCTTTTCTCTTGGATTATGCCGGGTTCTTGTTTTCTTACGGCGCAGTTCTTGGAGTGAGTCTGGCGTACCAGATATTTCGAACTGCTGCTGGCAGTGCAAAAAAGGAGAAAAAGCGGTTAAATTTGATTTGTGCCATAGTGTGGCGCATACTAGGCAAAGGAAAGGAACTGCTGCTGGCAAGTCTTTGCATACAGTTGATGACGTTGCCATTATTGTTCTATTTCTATTATGAGGCGCCTTGTTATAGCGTGCTTGTCAACTGCTGCATTCTGCCGTTTCTTGGGATTTTGCTGTTTTTGGGTCTTGCCGGGGGAGTTCTTGGATGTTTCCTGCCATGGCTCGGAGCGTTCCTGTTAAAGCCTGCGGGATGGATCCTTGCTGTGAATCAGAGCGTTTGTAGCTGGTGTCTGAGCTTTCCAGGCTCAACGTTCGTTTCTGGAAAGCCAAGGCTGGAACAGATCGTGGCTTATTATGGGATCCTTGCCGCATGTCTTCTATTTGCATGGCGCAGAAAGGAAAGACGGTGGTTTTTGGGATTTGGGATTGCTTTGATCTGCGTGACGCTGAATCTGGAGGCTGCTCAGTTTGAGATTAATGTTCTTGATGTCGGACAAGGAGACGGGATCCTGGTTCAAACGGAGAGTGGAGATTGCTTTTTTTTGGACGGAGGAAGCAGCGATCTAAAAGAGGTGGGAACTTATCGAATTCTTCCATTTTTAAAATGCAAAGGGATCCGTTCAATCAAAGGCTGGCTGGTCAGTCATGCGGATGCAGACCATGTCAGCGGCTTGAAAGAATTGCTGCAGCAAGGATATCCGGTAGAATACTTGATTCTGGCGCAGGGCATGGTGCAAGATCAGGCAATGGAGGAATTGCTGATGCTGGCTCAGGAAGCAGGCTGCCAGATTCAGTTTGTGTCTCCTGGGATGAAATTTGGCAGCAAAGATACAGTGTTTACCGTGCTGGGTCCAGAATCTGAATCTTGGGAGCCCAAGGCAGACAGTGTAAATTTGACGAATGAAACGGGTGGAAAGCAGAGTTCTCGAACAGCCGGGGCAGACAGGAACGCAGCCTCCTTGGCGGTAGCAGTGGAACATCAGGGGTTTACCGGGATTTTTACTGGGGACATGGGTCAGGAGCAGGAACGTAAGCTCTTAGAGCAAGGAGTTTTCAAACGGCATGGGATTTCAGAAGTGGATTTTTACAAAGCGGCGCACCATGGCTCCAATGGTTCTAACAGTGAGGAGCTTTTGGCAGCGCTGACGCCTAAAGTTACCGTGATTTCCTGCGGGGAAAGAAATGCTTACGGACATCCTGGAAAAGAGGCGCTAAAAAGGCTGGAAGCGGCTGGCAGCAGAATTTTTTACACGATGAATCAGGGACAAGTCCGTGTGAGGCAGGAAGGGAAAGCGGTGCGGGTATGGACATTTTTACCTTGAATAGTGTATGATAGAGGAACAAAAGGAGGAGAGGCGCCATGAAAGGCATTCAAGAAGACATTAAAAGCGGCAATTTTCAGCCGGCATATCTATTGTACGGCGAGGAGTCATATCTGAAACGGCAGTATGCGCAAAAGCTTCGTCAGGCATTGGCAGACGCAGAGGATATCATGAACGTGACAGTATATGAGGGCAAAAATATCAATCCTGGGGAAATTATAGATCTGGCGGAGACGCTTCCCTTTTTTGCAGCACGGCGTCTGATTGTGATTGAGGATAGCAAAATCTTCAAATCTTCTTGCGAGGAGCTTGCGGAGTATATGAAGCATATTGCAGACACGGCATGCTTTGTGTTTGTGGAGGAAGAAGTGGATAAGCGCAGCAAGATGTATAAAGCGGTGAAACAGGCAGGGCGCGTGGTGGAATTTGCCCGGCAAAAAGACGACGTTTTGACCCGCTGGATCTTGTCGAGGCTGAAACAGGAAAATAAGAAAATTACCCAGAGAGAGATGCAGCTTTTTTTGGAAAAAACAGGTAATGACATGGAAAATATTGAGAAAGAGCTGGAGAAAGTGCTTTGCTATACATTAGGAAGAGAAGTCATTACCAGAGAAGACTTGGAGGCAGTTTGCGTGGCCCAGACCACCGGAAAGATTTTTGAAATGGTGGACAAGATTGCGGAAAAAAAGCTTCGTCAGGCATTGGAGCTCTATTACGACTTGCTGGCGTTAAAGGAGCCGCCTATGCGGATCTTGTTTTTGATTGCCCGGCAGTTTCAGATCTTACTGCAGGTGAAAGAGCTTGGGAACAAGGGATTTGATCCGAAAAGTATTGCCTCTAAGGCAGGCATCCGGGATTTTGCGGTTCGCAAAAACCTTGCTCAGGCAAAACGCTTTTCAGAACGGCAGCTCTGGGAGGCGGTGACGGATTGCGTTGAGGCGGAAGAAGATGTAAAGACTGGGAATCTCAATGACCGCATGGCGGTGGAGCTGTTGATCGTGAAGTTTGCCTCGCCATAGACAAGCCTAAAGCATCTGTGCTAAAATAGAGAAAACATCAAGAACTTGGAGGAACAGTATGGCAGCAATTGATCAAAGTAAAATTAGAAATTTTTGTATCATCGCACACATAGATCATGGAAAATCGACCCTGGCGGACCGCATCATAGAGAAAACCGGATTGCTGACGGACCGGGAAATGCAGGCCCAGGTATTGGACAATATGGATCTGGAACGAGAGAGGGGCATTACCATCAAGGCGCAGACAGTCCGCATTGTCTATAAGGCAAAAGATGGAGGAGAGTATATTTTTAACTTGATTGATACCCCGGGACATGTCGATTTCAATTATGAAGTGTCAAGAAGCCTTGCCGCTTGTGACGGTGCGATTCTGGTAGTCGATGCAGCTCAGGGGATAGAGGCGCAGACGTTGGCGAATGTCTATCTGGCGCTTGATCATGACCTTGACGTGCTTCCGGTGATCAATAAGATTGACCTTCCCAGTGCACAACCGCAGCGCGTCATTGAGGAGATTGAGGACGTGATTGGCTTAGAAGCCCAGGATGCGCCGCAGATTTCTGCTAAGACAGGGCTAAATATTGAAGAGGTCTTAGAACAGATCGTAGAAAAGATCCCGGCTCCACAGGGAAGCCCAGACCATCCGCTTCAGGCATTGATTTTTGACTCTCTGTATGATTCTTACAAAGGCGTCATTGTGTTTTGCCGGATTAAGGAAGGAACGGTGAAAGTGGGAACCACGATTCGAATGATGGCTACAGGAGCAGAGGCAGACGTGGTGGAGGTAGGATATTTTGGGGCTGGTCAGTTTATTCCCTGTGAAGAGCTGTCTGCTGGAATGGTAGGCTATATGACTGCCAGCCTGAAAAATGTCAGAGACACTCAGGTGGGCGATACTGTGACAGATGCAGACCGTCCCTGCAGCGAGCCGCTTCCAGGTTATAAAAAAGTAAATCCCATGGTGTATTGCGGCATGTACCCGGCGGATGGGGCAAAGTATCCAGACCTTAGGGATGCTTTAGAAAAACTTCGGTTAAATGACGCCGCCCTTCAGTTTGAGCCAGAGACTTCCATTGCCTTAGGCTTTGGATTCCGTTGTGGTTTTTTGGGGCTGCTTCATTTAGAGATTATCCAGGAACGGCTGGAACGGGAATACAACCTTGACCTGGTGACTACGGCGCCAGGGGTTATCTATAAAGTATATAAGACAAACGGGGAAGTCATTGAGCTGACGAACCCTTCTAATTTGCCAGATCCAGCGGAAATAGAGTATATGGAAGAGCCAGTCGTCAGTGCGGAGATCATGGTGACTAGCGAATTCATCGGGGCGATTATGGATTTATGCCAGGAACGCAGAGGTACTTATATCAGCATGGAATATATGGAAGAAACTCGGGCGCTTTTGAAATATGAACTGCCGCTCAATGAAATTATTTATGATTTTTTCGACGCCTTGAAATCCCGTTCCAGAGGGTATGCCTCTTTTGACTATGAGATGAAAGGATATGCCCGTTCCGAGCTCGTCAAATTAGACATTCTGATCAATAAGGAGGAAGTGGATGCGCTCTCCTTTATTGTCCATAGCAAGACGGCGTACGAGCGGGGAAGGAAGATGTGTGAAAAGCTCAAAGAGGAGATTCCAAGACATCTGTTTGAGATTCCAATCCAAGCGGCAGTGGGCAGCAAGGTGATTGCCAGAGAAACCGTAAAGGCAATGCGTAAAGACGTATTGGCAAAGTGTTACGGAGGCGATATTTCCAGAAAGAGGAAGCTTTTAGAGAAGCAGAAAGAAGGCAAGAAGCGGATGCGCCAGGTAGGTAATGTGGAGATTCCTCAGAAAGCGTTTATGAGCGTGCTGAAGCTGGATGATAAATAACAGGCGGCAGCGTTGCCGGGGGATGGGAGAGGATTTATGAAACAAATGGCATCTTTGACGGAGAGGGAATTGGGATTATATGTCCATATTCCTTTCTGCGTACGGAAATGCGATTATTGCGACTTCCTCTCAATGCCTGTGGAGGAAGCGTTATACAGGCGTTATGTGAATCAGTTAAAACAAGAGATCAAAAAGAAAGCAGAAAGGTGCGGCGGATATCAGGTGCCAACGGTGTTCTTCGGCGGGGGAACCCCGTCGGTTCTTCCTGGAGGGCAGATTGAAGAGATCATGGATAGCCTGCAGCAGAATTTTGATATCAGACAGGATGCGGAAATCACGGTAGAATGTAATCCTGGAACATTGACCCAGATCAAGCTGGCGAGCTACAAGAGAGCGGGTGTGAACCGCTTGAGCCTTGGGCTGCAGTCCGCCAAAAATGAGGAGCTCAAGAGGCTAGGAAGGATTCATTGCTTTGAAGAATTTTTAGCGAGCCTCGATCTGGCGCGCAAAGCGGGCTTTGACAATGTGAATGTGGACCTGATGTCGGCTTTGCCAGGACAGACGTTGCAGGACTGGAGATATACGCTGAAAAAGGTGCTTGCGGTAAAGCCGGAACATATTTCTGCCTACAGCCTGATCATAGAGGAAGGCACGCCGTTTTATGACAAGTATCGAGAAGATGAGCTGCGCAGGCAAAAAGGAGAGACGCCGCAGTATTTGCCGGATGAAGAAACCGAGCGGCAAATGTATGCAATGACCACGGAGCTTTTGGCCGAAAAAGGCTATTATCGCTATGAGATATCGAACTATGCCCTGCCAGGGAAAGCTTGCCGCCATAATATGGGCTATTGGCGTCTGACGCCTTATCTAGGGCTAGGCCTTGGAAGTTCTTCCCTGTTGGAATCTGCAAGGTTTTGCAATGCCAGTAATCTAGAGCAATATCTGTGGGGAGATCCCTGCAGCCTGAAAGAGTCGCCAGAGTTGTTACAAAAAAGCCGGCAGATGGAGGAATTTATGTTTTTGGGGCTGCGGATGACGGAAGGGATATCTAGAAACAGGTTTCAGGAACTGTTTGGCATCGAGCTGGAATGCATTTACAAAGACGCGTTGGATAAGTTGCGGCGGCAGGGACTGCTACAACAGCGGGAAGGAAGGGTATTTCTGACAGAAGAAGGAATCTCCGTAAGCAATTATGCGCTCAGTGAATTTTTGTTGGAGTGAGAGAATCAGATAAGAGGTTATTGAAAAAAACTGCCTGATATAGTGCAAGGCTGTTGTGAAATATTGTTTATATACATTATATGGGTCAGATTTAGGTAATTTACAACCATATCCTGTATAGGACAGTTATTTTGCAGCAGCTTTTCTTATACTGTATAAAGCGGCATCTTATATAGGTCTTTGAATGTATTTCCAAGGAATGATGACTGAGAAATAGAAAGCGAGCACATATTTTGTGTCATAGGTTAGAAACAGGTCAAATTCGATTCTCGATTTATAAAGAAATTATAAAATCGTAAATTTACTATTGACAAGAAAAAATGATAGTGCTATCTTAAGTACATGGATGTTAGCACTCTTGAAAGTTGAGTGCTAACAATGAGAGGGGATGGAGGATAGTGATGCAGGAATTAGATGATAGAAAGACAAAAATTTTAAACGCCATTATCCGTAATTATCTGGACACAGGCGAGCCGGTGGGTTCCAGGACCATTTCCAAATATTCAGATTTGAATCTGAGTTCTGCAACCATCCGCAATGAAATGTCGGATTTGGAAGAGCTCGGTTATATTTTGCAGCCTCATACCTCTGCCGGACGGATTCCTTCTGATAAAGGCTATCGTTTTTATGTAGATAACCTGATGAAGGAAAAGAATCAGCAAGTCGCAGAGATCAAGGAGTTCATGATTGAACATACCGAGCGCATGGAGCAGGTGCTGCAGCAGATGGCAAAGGTTCTGGCGCAGAATACCAATTATACTGCCATGATTACGGCGCCCTCTTATCATCGCAATAAAGTAAAATTCCTGCAGCTTTCCCAGGTGGACAAAGAACAGCTACTTGCCGTGATTGTGACAGAAGGCAATCTTGTGAAGAATAAGATGATTCCTACCAGGGAAGCATTAGATAATGAAACCTTGCTGAAGCTGAACATTCTTCTTAACACTAGTTTAAACGGTCTGTCGGCAGAGCAGATCAATCTGGGAACCATAGCCAGGCTCAAAGAGCAGGCGGGAATTCACAGCAATATAGTAAGCGATGTTCTGGACGCCCTTGCAGGGGCTTTCGAGGAGGAAGAAGACTTGGAGGTTTATACCAGCGGAACCACCAATATCCTCAAATATCCAGAGCTGAGCGATGCTGGGAAAGCAAGCGAGCTGCTGAATGCATTTGAAGAGAAGAAGCAGTTGGTGACATTGGTGAATGAGGCCTTGGCGTCGGAAGAGCAGACCGAGATTCAGGTATATATCGGTGATGAGTCTCCGATTCAGAACATGAAAGACTGCAGCCTGGTGACCGCCACTTATCAATTGGGAGAAGGCATGACGGGAACCATTGGGATTATTGGCCCGAAGCGGATGGATTATGAGAATGTCATGGACAATTTGAAAACATTGAAAAGCCAGTTAGATACAGTATTTCATAAAAACAAAGACAAATAGGAAGAAAAGAAAGGTGAATGGATATGGCAGAAACACAGAGCAAGGATATAGATTTGAAACAGCAAGCGGAAGCAGAGAACCTTGAAAATCAGGAGCATGAGGATGCGGAGGGAGAAGTCAAGGAAGAGGAAATATCCGAAGAAGAGGCAAAGGAAGTTTTGGAAGAAGCCTCAGAGGAGTCGCAAGAGGAAACAGCCGAGAGTGGCAAAAAAGGTTTTTTTAATAAGAAAAAAGATAAGAAGAGCAAGCAGGAGGAGAAGATTGCAGAGCTTACCGACCGTGTGCAGCGGCAGATGGCGGAGTTCGATAATTTCCGGAAGCGCACCGAGAAAGAAAAGGCCCAGATGTTTGAAGTGGGCGCCAAAAGCGTGATTGAGAAGATTCTCCCTGTGATAGATAATTTTGAGAGAGGCTTATCCGCCGTTTTAGACGAGTCGAAGGAGGATCCCTTTGTCCAGGGAATGGATAAAATATATAAGCAGCTGATGACGGAGCTGGAAGGATTGGAAGTGAAAGCTATTGAAGCAGTGGGCACGGAGTTTAACCCAGATTTTCACAATGCGGTGATGCAGGTAGAGAGTGAAGAATTTGAATCCGGCGTGGTGGCGCAGGAGCTTCAAAAGGGCTATATGTACCGTGACAGCGTGGTAAGGCACAGCATGGTTGCCGTGGCGCAGTAAAGACATACAACAAGGAAACAAATTTTTAGTTAGATAATCATTTTAAGAGGAGGTCTCTATTATGAGCAAGATTATTGGTATTGATTTAGGAACGACAAATAGCTGTGTGGCAGTTATGGAAGGTGGTAAGCCGGTGGTTATCGCCAATACAGAAGGAGCTAGGACGACGCCGTCCGTAGTTGCATTTACGAAGACAGGAGAACGTCTGGTAGGGGAGCCGGCAAAACGCCAGGCTGTGACAAACGCAGAGAAGACCATTTCTTCTATTAAAAGAGATATGGGTACAGAACAGAAACGATCTATTGATGGCAAGAATTATTCCCCACAGGAAATTTCAGCGATGATCCTGCAGAAATTAAAGGCAGATGCAGAAAATTATCTGGGTGAAAAAGTGGTGGAAGCGGTAATTACCGTGCCTGCATACTTCAATGACGCCCAGCGTCAGGCAACCAAGGATGCAGGAAAGATCGCAGGCTTGGATGTGAAGCGTATTATCAACGAGCCTACGGCGGCAGCCCTGGCGTATGGACTTGACAATGAAAAAGAACAGAAGATCATGGTCTACGACTTAGGCGGCGGCACGTTTGACGTATCCATTATTGAGATCGGCGAGGGCGTGATTGAAGTATTGTCCACTTCTGGAGATAACCGCCTGGGCGGGGATGATTTTGACCAGAAGATTACAGATTATATGCTGGCAGAATTCAAAAAAATGGAAGGCATTGATCTTTCTGGTGACAAGATGGCGCTGCAGAGATTGAAAGAAGCAGCAGAAAAAGCTAAGAAAGAGCTCTCTTCTGCTACGACGACTAACATCAATCTGCCTTTCATTACGGCAACGGAGGAAGGTCCTAAGCATTTTGACATGGATTTGACGAGGGCGAAATTTGATGAGCTTACCCATGACTTGGTAGAGCGCACGGCAATTCCGGTACAGAACGCTTTGAAGGACGCGGGGCTTAGCGCTTCTGAATTGGGCCAGGTTCTGCTGGTGGGAGGATCCACGAGAGTTCCAGCCGTACAGGACAAGGTAAAGCAGTTGACGGGCAAAGAGCCCAGCAAGTCTTTAAATCCCGATGAGTGCGTGGCTTTGGGCGCTTCCATTCAGGGTGGCAAGCTTGCCGGAGATGCAGGCGCAGGCGAGATTCTCCTTTTGGACGTTACGCCGTTATCCCTCTCCATCGAGACCATGGGAGGCGTGGCGACAAGGCTGATTGAGCGTAACACGACCATTCCGACCAAGAAGAGCCAGATTTTCTCCACTGCGGCAGATAACCAGACAGCCGTGGATATCAACGTAGTACAGGGAGAGCGTCAATTTGTAAGAGACAACAAGTCCTTAGGACAGTTCCGCCTGGATGGAATTCCTCCAGCAAGACGCGGAGTGCCTCAGATCGAAGTTACCTTTGACATTGATGCAAACGGCATTGTAAACGTATCTGCAAAAGATTTGGGAACTGGAAAAGAACAGCATATTACGATCACCGCAGGCTCCAATATGTCTGACGCAGATATTGAAAAAGCAGTGAAAGAGGCAGCAGAGTTCGAGGCGCAGGATAAGAAGCGCAAAGAAGCTATTGACACCAGAAATGACGCAGACTCTTTCGTGTTCCAGACAGAAAAAGCGTTGGAAGAGGTAGGAGATCATATTGACGCCGCAGATAAGTCTGCAGTTGAGGCAGATCTTAGCGCCTTAAAGGCAATGGTGGAGGCACATCCAAATGCAGAAGAAATGACAGACGACCAGGTTGGCGAGATGAAGGCGGCAAAGGAAAAATTGATGGAGAGCGCGCAGAAAGTCTTTGCAAAGATGTACGAGAATGCACAGGCGGCGCAGGGAGCGCAGGGCGCAGGTCCGGATATGGGAGCAGAATCTTACAGCAGCGCAGATGACGACGTGGTAGATGCAGATTATAAGGAAGTATAATTCATGGCAGAACAGAAGAGAGATTACTATGAAGTCCTGGGCGTGGACAAAAATGCTGACGAGACTGCGATTAAAAAAGCATATCGCCAGTTAGCCAAGAAATATCATCCTGATATGAACCCAGGGGATGCGGAAGCAGAGAAAAAATTTAAAGAGGCGTCAGAAGCCTATGCCGTTTTGAGCGATCCAGATAAAAAACGCCAGTATGACCAGTTCGGCCACGCTGCCTTTGAGGGCGGCATGGGCGGCGGCGCTGGAGGGTTTGACTTTTCAGGCATGGATATGGGAGATATTTTCGGAGATATCTTCGGGGATTTGTTTGGCGGTGGCAGAAGGCGTTCTTCCGCCAGCAATGGCCCCATGAAAGGAGCAAATCTGCGGGCGGCAGTGCGCATCAGTTTTGAGGAGGCGGCTTTTGGCTGTGAGAAAGAGATAGAGATTACCCTCAAGGATGAGTGTACCACTTGCCATACTACCGGAGCTAAGCCAGGCACAAGCCCAGAGACTTGCACCAAGTGCGGAGGCAAGGGAAAAGTGGTCTACACCCAGCAATCTTTCCTGGGCATGGTACAGAATGTCCAGACCTGCCCGGAATGCCGCGGTACTGGAAAAATCATCAAGGAGAAATGTCCAGACTGTCATGGAAGCGGTTATATTGCAAAACGCAGAAAGATCAAAGTATCGATTCCCGCAGGAATTGACAACGGTCAGAGCGTGCGCATCCGTGAAAAGGGGGAACCAGGCACCAATGGAGGACCAAGAGGAGATCTTTTGGTGGAAGTAAATGTCAGCAGACATCCGATTTTCCAGAGGCAGGACATGAATATTTATTCTACGGCGCCCATTTCCTTTGCCCAGGCGGCATTGGGCGGAGAAGTGCGTATCAGTACCATCGACGGCGATATTCTGTATGATGTGAAGCCGGGAACGCAGACAGATACCCGGATTCGCCTCAAGAACAAGGGCATCCCGTCTTTGCGGAATTCTTCTGTCCGGGGAGATCATTATGTGACCCTGGTGGTTCAGGTGCCTACCAGCTTAAACGAGGAGGCAAAAGAAGCTTTGCGGAAGTTCGACGAGGCAAGCGGCCAATCGTTAAAGAAGCAAAACGGCGCTGCAAGCACAGAGAAGCATGGAAAGAAAAAAGGATTTATGGGAAAATTAAAAGAGACTTTCGAAGACATTACAGATTCGAATTAAAGAACAGGCTGGAAACTGAGTACTAGAATGACAGTTTCCAGCTATTTTTATTTTTTATCTAAAGTGAAGCGGTATCGCAAAGTTACATACGCCAATCTTTTCACAAGCGGTAATCTTGACATTTTTCTTGCCAAGGTTGACAGACAGGCGCAAGAACGCTCCCACAGGCTCATTGAGGATATGAAACAGCCACAGATCATAACGGAACATTTAAAAGCTGAAAATGCCTTGGATTGGGTAGGGAAGCTTAATAATATAAGGGCTAATGTTAGGGAAATTGTGAACAATGAAATTATTTACATATAAAGAATTAAAATCAGAGGATAGGGATGAAATGTCTTATCCTCTGATTTTTATAAAATATGGCATTACAAACAGCACGCAACTTTTGTAAAATGTCTGCCTAAAACTATTGAAATTTGTTTTACATTTCTATATAATAAAAGCATACAATCAAAGTGTTTTGCGTGCAGAAAGTTGGTGTTTATTTGAATAAAAGGGAACTTGCAAAAAAAGTAATTCTAAATAAAGGCGGCATAGCAAAAACATCGGACTTTGTTTTAGACGGAATTAAAAATTATGAAGTAGCCGCACTTTGTAAAGAGGGCGTAATAGAAAGAATCCGCCGTGGCTTTTATCAACTTCCTCAAAATGCCATCGTGACAGATGAACAAATATTAAAAGAAATGCTTCCAAGAGGAATCATCTGCGTAGAATCTGCTCTATTTCATTATGGATATAGCGATTTTTCTCCTCGTAAATGGTCGGTTGCAGTGCCACGGACAGCCTCAAGAACAGTAAAACGGGTACAGGAAATACCCTTGAAACCATACTTTATCCAAAAGAATTATATGAATCTGGGTAAGATAACAGATAATTTTAATGGCATTTCTCTGGCAGTTTATGACCGTGAGCGGACGCTTTGTGATTGTTTCAAGTATCGCACGAAATTGGACAATGAAATTTTCAATAAAGCGGTCAATGCATATGCCATTGATAATAACAAAAACCTTGTAAATCTTTCCAGATATGCAAAAGAAATGAAACTTTATACAAAAGTTATGAATGTAATGGAGGTGCTTTTGAATGGCTGATATAGCTGCGTCTGTGCTTGTAAGATTGAAAAACAAAGCTGCTGAAAGCGGCAGAACTTATCAGCTCTGTCTGCAACTTTTCTGCCAGGAAGAGTTCTTACGTCGTTTGGAGAAATCCAAATACGCTGATCATCTCATTCTCAAAGGCGGTCTGTTTATTTATTCTGTTACCAATTTCGACAGCCGTGTCACAGTGGATGTTGATTTCCTTCTTCGGAAGGTACCAAATACGCCCGAAGAATTAAAACCTGTATTAGAAGAAATCATCGGAACATCTACAGGAAATAATTTTATTAGCTTTGAAATCAAAGAAATTGCGCCGATTGCTGTTGCAAAAAAGTATGCTGGTATCGGGGTTTCTCTTGTGGCGAGAATTAAGAATACCAGAACACCATTCAGTATTGATTTTGGTGTTGGCGATGTCATTGTACCAAAACATGAAAAACGAAAAATCCCCACTCAGCTTGATGATTTTCCTTCCCCTACAGTGAACACTTATTCACTTGAAACAACAATTGCAGAAAAGATAGACGCAATACTCAGCCTAATGGAGTTCTCCAGCAGAATGAAAGACTACTATGACATTTACTACCTTGCAAATAGATTTGATTTTGACGGTGCGACACTTACCAAGGCTCTAAAAAAGACCTTTAAAAACCGGGGGCATGCCTTTACTGTTGGACAATTTGAACAGGTAATAGGATTTGGAAATGACGAAGCAATGCAGAAAAAATGGAAAGCATTCTGCCGAAAAATCGATACAGATACAGAGGAATATGAAATTGTTTTGAGAAAGATAAACAGTTTCCTCGCCAAGCCGTTTATAGCGGCTGTTACCGATAATAATCTAACCGAGCGTTGGATTTCCTCAGTAAATGAATGGCAGAAAGAAGGAGTTTCATATGGCTAAAATAATGGAAATTATTGAAAAAGAAACAAGGGGAAAAAGCTATCACACATATAAGTATAGCTATGACTCTATCGGTCTGCCTTCCATAGATTATGATGATGACCCTAATAAAATAATAAAGTGGAAAGATTCTGGGGAAACTGGTTCTCCAAAAAATTCCATAAATTTAAAACAGTTGGCAGACCAGCTTCAAGAGGTTGGGGAACCTTCTCTTTTTAAATATTTCCTTGACGGCTCCCGTCACGTTTTTAAGGATGATGATATTGCATATAACAAGCAGGTTTTTCCAGTTGTAGCTGGACAAATTGGTATTGGATGCTGTAAGCGTGATAATAAGCGCATGTAGAAAGAACGATTTTACCGTATTCAACCTCTAAAGCTGGAGCGGCAGATGCTAAACTTGATAATCTGGCAGTTGCAAAAATTCAAGATTATATGATTGAAGCAGAAAAACGAATGGTGGCTGAACTTGTTAAGGACGAACGGTTAGGGCAGGATGCCTATTTGCTGAAAGATGGTTCTCTTGAATATAAAATTATGAAAACTGGACGAGAGGACTTGCGAACTCTGCAAAAAATCAAACATAATTACAGTTGGGTTGTTGGTGTTTCAAAATCTTTTAATCCAGAAAGTTGCCTTGACCATACTGGAAAACCAAATTCAAATTATATTGCAGATTTACCAGTTTTCCACAGAACACCTGTTGCAAGGTATGAAAACATAGAATATTTAGGCGATGTTCCATTTGGGGTATGGTATATCCGCTTACGGGATAAAAAAGAACACAAACACCATTCGATGGTGTCGTAAAAGTAGAAAAAATAATGATGTGATGTTGTATCATTTTAGTTGACACCTCATACGCAGGGATTTGATGTATAATCAAAGAGAACTAAGGAGGCAACTACAATGGCAAAAAAACAACGGAAGTACGACATGGAATACAAAATCCAGGCCGTAAAACTGGCGAAGGAACTTGGCTTTAAGTTTTATGACAGGAATATTCTCATGGAAGCGGCGAAGAATCTTGATATTCCGTTTGTCAAGATAGAGGGGCTGGAGGAGAGCAGTTCGGGAGGGATTCTGTTTAACCTTTACAAAACGCCCCTGGGTGGAATTTCCGGCAGCAAGGAACAGCCTCTGGCGGATAAGCTTTTCCTTGAGGAAAAGCGCATCATCGAGGAAGTTGCGGAAGAAGGAAACTGCGTAATCGTGGGAAGGGCTTCGGGGTATATCCTTCGGGAGAGAGAAAACAACTTAAAGGGGTTTATCCATGCGGAACATGAAAAGAGAGTACAGAGGGCCATAGAAAAAGAAGGAATTAAGCAGGCGGAAGCGGAAAACGCCCTGAAAAAGAACGACAAGAGAAGAGGGGGCTTTTACAATTCCGTGACCAACTGGGTGTGGAGCGACCCCAGGTACTATGAAATCTACATGAACGCCGGAAAGCTTGGCATTGATTTGTGCGTGAAGCTGCTGGCGGAGGCCGTAAGAGGTTAGAAAATTAAAATCCGGAAAGGGGCGGGGGAAAGCTCTTTTCCGGATTTTTGACTGCGTTCCGAAGCACGGAAATCAATTTTCAGAT
>OFFP01000079.1_pt1 | contig 74008 bp, 74 predicted proteins | sample 1521431 | NCBI WGS metagenome assembly OFFP01 (sample SAMEA3504104, study PRJEB24116) | mouse gut metagenome | biome: mouse gut; feature: mouse-associated habitat; material: faeces | place: Denmark | collected 2011
GACTGGACAGATAAAAAGTATTTAATCCCATTAATGGATTTTTTGAAAAAATAGGTACCAGAAATGCAGAAAAGACGGTAATAAATTGAATAAATCAGAATGGATATATTGTCCTGTTTGTGGTAATAAAACCCGTGACAGGCTTAGATTTTTATCTGCATGATAGGCTGGAAGTTATGGTACAGAGCTATTAGCACGGATCCAGTGGTATGTCAAGGGCACCCGATGGTAGGCGGATGTCTATTTAACCTTTACATGCTGCTGGATTTTTGCTTATTCGATATCTTCCGGCTGAATCCTATCCCCGAAATAGATACATAACTGATCCAGGGGCTTTTGGCTAAATGTTCAGTAGATCAGCAATGTCGGAGAAATTGATATACAGATCGTCATAAATGCCGGCTTTTACAGAATCAGCAAAAGTATAGTCCCCGGTGGTTTCCTCTTCAAAGTTATAAACAAGTATCCTGTTCTTATCTGGATCCACGATCCAATATTCTCGAACGCCGGAAGAGCGGTATTTAAAGAGCTTCGTGAAATAGTCCATCCTCCTGCTGCCAGGTGAAACAATTTCAATAATCCAGTCAGGCGATCCGAAGCATCCTTTGTCAGTGAGTTTTGATTTATCACAGATTACGGATATATCCGGTTCCACGTAGTTTGTATCGTCTTTATTCAAAAATACGGCAAATGGGGCGATATACGGTTCGCATGTGCCGCCTTTTGCCTTAATATAGCCGTGAATGCTGGTAAAGAGCTCCCCGGCGGCAATCTGGTGTTTTCTGGTAGGTGGAGCCATATCATAAATCCGGCCGTCAATGAGTTCCGCCCTGCTGCCTTCTGGCAAGCTGTAAATATCATCAATAGTATGGAGTTCCGGTTGTTTTAATGTATATGGCATAGCAACACTTCCTTTCATGGTTATATTTCTGTCTTTATTGGTTTTGGCCTGGGATGATTTTTGTGCAGTCGTGCAAGCTTTTCATCCAAGGTTTCATAAGCCTGTGCATCCGAAGATGCTGCGTCTGTATTTTTATTATATGCAGCAGCCGCATGATAGGGCGGCGGGGATAGTCAATGCCTTTTACCGCCGCCCTATTTTAGTTTTTTATCTGCATGATAGGCTGGAAGTTATGGTACAGAGCTATCATGGAAATATTAACCATATTCTGGATGAACTGATAAACGTTTCAATCCAGGCTTACTCCGCCAATACGCTCGTTGCGCAATAATCTTGTCCACAATATATGCATGAATTTTTTGAGGCTCATCCAAAAGGAACAAAATTTGTGTCAATAATTCTTCTGCCCCATCTATTGGGACACGCTCCAGTGCCCGACGGACTTTTGACTCAAGTTCAAGGCACAAAGGAATGTCCCCGGCTAGTGCGGCAGTCATAAACTGATTCCACGCAGGCCAAAAGGGCGCAATTACACTGCTTATAAGAGGTATCGTCTTAGCCGTTTCTGGGTCTGCAAGTGTCCGATACTCTAAAATTCGTTCCAGCGCAGTTTCCGCTAAAGAAGTAATCTCTTGCGAGAAAATTTCTACGTTTCCTTTATATCCGACCCATGTCCCCTCTCTGGCTTCCCGTGTGCCACATACGGTAAACAAATATTCCCACTCGTTCCATAGATGCTGCATTCCTATGTTCAGATAACTCCCTCGGTCGCACCAACTGCCCTGAAATTCCACAACCGTGAAGAACCAACCATTATCATCTATCCATATCCGGGTAGAACCTTTCTGGAACATCCCTTTGGGTTTCAGCACTGCCCGAACCGCTTGTTTGATGAGGGTACTGTAGTTTTCTTCCATATGCTTTTCCTCATTTCAAAATCATATCAAAGCCTAGCCTAAACTCCCATTAACTATATATTGTAAGGCTTTGTATTGTTTTTATCTCATTACAAAACATCTTCTCAACTCCAATTTGTCAATTATAAAATATAGCACATCTCATCACCAAAAACAATCGTGTTATACTACTTACCCACGAAAAGGACTTCTAACCGTCCACAGGCGCGTTTTGCGCTCGTTCTTCCTGCCCGTTTCCCGCCGCGCTGAAAAGTTTTGCGTCAATAACTCAAAAAAGCACTTGACAAAACGCTCCATGCCCCATGCTATAATAAGTCCATGCAAGCAGTGTATTGTGGCAGGCTGTTTCCAAAGGCTTTATTTCCCAAGCAAGGGCGTAAGGTTATTGCAGGGCAGTTTGATGAAACAGTCAAGACCATCTTCACAAAAATTGAAGAAACGAAGGAAGAAACGGACGATGCAAGGCGTTGGGTTGATTTAATCCAGAAATACAGTGCTATTGACGAGTTTACCGACCTACTCTTGAATGAACTGATTGAGAAAATCGTTGTCCACCAGTCATGGAAAGACGGGAATGGTAAAACCGTGAGGGACATTGAGATTTATTACCGTTTTGTAGGGAAAATTGATTAAGTAGACATGGGGAATGTGCCGTTTGCGGCACTTCCCCGAAACACTGTCTTTAACTCAAGTAAAGCGGCGGCGTTTTATATAATAGAAAACATAAAATTCCATGCAGGCAGAACCTGCGATACGGGAGAGAGGAACCGCATTTGATGAATAAAAGAACAACCGTTTTTATCGGTTACTGCAAATATGTAAGCAGATCCGGCGCACAGGAACATGAAATTGCCGTTTCGATGCTTAAACATGCGTTTTTAGAATTTTTTCATACGAAATTTCGGGAAAGCGCCGTAAAAAGAGACGGTTGCGGAAAGCCGTATTATGAAGAAAATCCCAACTTGAAATTTAATATCACCCACTGCAAAGAGGGCGTAGCCGTCGCTCTTTGTGATTATGAAGTCGGAATAGACGCAGAAAGTATGCGTCAGGTTAATTTTAGAACCGTAAAAAAATCCTGCAGCAGAGGCGAATGTTCCTATGTATTGGGAACGCGCGCTACCGATGCCAATGGGAACGGCAGGTTAAAGCAGGAGGAAGTAAAGCGATTCCTGGCATTATGGACGTTAAAAGAAAGTTATGTAAAGATGACAGGCAAAGGGCTCTTGGTTCCGTTTGATACGGTATGCTTTTTTCCGCCGGATCCGTGTACTCTCCGGGATGGCAGCACGATAAACGTAAAGGGATTTGACAGGCTCTGCCGCCATTATCTGCATGTTTCGGATCGTTTGATTTTGGCATTGACAGTGCAGCGGGAGGAAACGGCGGGTGAGCCGGAACTTGTCTGGAAAGAATATCCGTATGAGTCATTGTAAACAAAACTTTTCCAGTAAGCGGATGCATCCGTACAATCCCGTGGCAATGATACATAAGATCAGGATGGAGAGGATAACCCAGTCCAGCTTAAATACCTGGCTTCCGTAAATGATCAGATACCCAAGCCCGCATTTGGAAGCGATAAATTCACCGATGATTACGCCGACGAGACACAGCCCGATATTGCTTTTCATCAGCCCGATCAAAACTGCCCGGTTTGCCGGAAGAATTACTTTAAATAAAGCATGGGTTTTTCCGCCGCCAAGCGTTTGAATCAGGCGGATTTTTTCTTCGTCTACTTCCTGAAAGCCGATATAGAGGTTTAAAATTGTGCCGAAGATTGCAACGGATATGCCCGTTAAAATGATCGTCCGGTAATTTGCGCCCAGCCAGACGATCAACAGCGGGGCAAGTGCAGATTTTGGCAGGCTGTTTAATACCACAAGATACGGGTCTAACGTTTCCGTTGCCGTTTTGCTGTACCAGAGCAGTATGGTGAGAAGCAGGGCGCACGCCATAACCAGAAAGAAACTGGCAATCGTTTCCAGTAATGTGATTCCGATATGATAAAACAGATGATTTTCTTTCGTCATGTAGAAGAAACAGGATAACAGTTTTGACGGGCTGCTGAAAATAAAATCGTCGATCCAGCCCATGCGCGCACTGACCTCCCAAACACTTAAGAAGAACAGCAGGATACCGATACGGTACAGCTGGATTTTGATTTTGTGTGATTGGCAGGATTTTAGATAGGCAATCTGCGCTGCAGAAATCGAATTATTCATCGGGATTTAGCTCCTTCCATATTTGATTAAAATAGGTTTTAAATACATCTGTGTTTCTGCGTTCAAACGGCGAAAGTTCTTTTGGAAAATCAGTGGAAACGATTGCTTTGATGCCTGCCGGCAGAGGGGTCAGCACAATCACGCGGTCGCCTAAGCTGACGGCTTCTGACAGATCGTGCGTAACCAGAATCGCCGTTTTTTTTGATTTTCGGATAATGCTGCCGATATCGTCGCTGACTTTGAGCCTGGTCTGATAATCCAGTGCGGAAAACGGTTCGTCTAAGAGCAGAAGATCCGGATGCAGAAGCAGCGTGCGGATCAATGCCGCCCTCTGCCGCATACCGCCGGAAAGCTGCGAGGGTCTTGCGTCTTTAAACCGGTAGAGGCCATAGAGCTTTAAGAGGTGGTCTGCTTCCTGCAGCGTTTCGTCGGAGATCTTTTTTTGTATTTCCAGTCCCAGTAATATATTTTTTCTGACGCTCCTCCATTCAAATAAATGATCGTGCTGCAGCATATAGCCGATCTGCCGGCGGTTTTTCTCACAGACCGGTTCGCCTTTAAAGTCAACCGTTCCGGATTCCGGTGTAAGAAGCCCGCATAAAAGAGATAAAAGTGTCGATTTGCCGCAGCCGGAAGGACCGACAATGCTGACAAATTCGCCTTCGTTCACCTGAAAATGTATGTCGCACAGGGCGGGAGTTTCCCCCTGCAGCGTATGATATGTATAATGGACATGATTGCATCGGATCGAAACTTCCATGAAAATTCCCGCTTTCTTTTTATAGAATTATTGTATGTCAGTTGCTATTTTTTGACACTTAAGGTACAATAACATGATAAAATGTAAGATCAAGGAGCACAGAACATGAACCGGAGGAATTATCAGAAGGAACTGGAGCAAATTTTGCAGGCACAAAAAGAAAACGGCACTGTCCCGCATCTTTTGCTGCACAGCTGCTGCGCGCCGTGCAGCTCTTATGTGATCGAATATCTTTCCTCTTATTTTCATATTACGGTTTTTTACTATAATCCGAATCTTTATCCGGATGAGGAATACGAAAAGCGGGTAAAGGAGCAGATTCGGTTTCTGCAGGAGTTTCCTGCCGAATATCCGGTTCGGTTTCTCTGCGGCGATTATGATAAGGAAACGTTTTATGAGGGAGTAAAAGGGCTGGAGCAGGAAAAAGAAGGTGGAAAACGCTGCATGTTCTGCTACCGTCTGCGCCTGTTTGAGACTGCAAAGCGGGCAAAAGAAACGAATGCCGATTATTTTACGACGACGCTGTCTATCAGTCCTTTGAAAAATGCGGAAATATTAAATGAAATCGGGGAAGCGGCTGCGAAAGCATACGGCGTTCCCTATTTGAATTCAGATTTTAAAAAGAAAAACGGGTACCGGCGTTCGGTGGAATTATCCCGGGAATACGGATTATACCGTCAGGATTACTGCGGCTGCGTATTTTCCAGAGCAGAAAGGAGAATTTAATCATGGCACAATTATGGGGAGGACGGTTTACAAAGGATACGGATCAACTGGCGTATCGGTTTAACGCGTCCATATCGTTTGACCGGAAAATGTACCGGGAGGATATTTTGGGCAGCAAGGCGCATGTAGCTATGCTTGCCAAACAGGGGATTCTCACAGAAGATGAGAAAACTCAGATTGTACAGCAGCTGGATATGATTTTAGCGGATGTCGAATCCGGCAGGCTTGTGATCGACGATACGTATGAGGATATTCACAGCTTTGTGGAAGCGAATCTGATTGACCGTCTGGGAGATGCCGGGAAGAAGCTGCATACCGGACGGAGCAGAAATGATCAGGTTGCGCTTGATATGCGGCTGTATACCAGAGAAGAAATCAAAGAGACAGACGTTCTTTTAAAGCAGCTGTTAGAGACGATTTTACGTTTGATGAAAGAGCATATCGATACGGTTATGCCGGGTTTTACACATTTACAGAAAGCACAGCCGATCACGCTGGCGCATCATCTGGGTGCTTATTTTGAAATGTTTCGGCGCGACAGACAGCGTATGTCCGACATTTACAAGCGTATGAATTACTGCCCGTTAGGATCGGGAGCGCTGGCGGGTACGACATACCCGCTCGATCGGGAGTATACGGCAGAGCTGTTGGGATTTTACGGTCCCACCTTAAACAGTATGGACGGCGTATCGGACCGGGATTATCTGATCGAATATTTATCGGCGGCAGCGACAGTAATGATGCATTTGAGCCGTTTTTCCGAAGAGATCATTATCTGGAATTCCAATGAATACCGGTTTGTGGAGCTGGACGATGCATACAGCACAGGAAGCAGTATTATGCCGCAGAAAAAAAATCCGGATATTGCGGAACTGGTCAGAGGCAAAACCGGAAGGGTATACGGAGCGCTGATGGCGCTTCTTACGACAATGAAAGGCATTCCGCTTGCTTATAATAAAGACATGCAGGAAGATAAAGAGCTTACGTTTGACGCAATGGATACGGTAAAAGGCTGTCTGGCTTTGTTTGAAGGGATGCTTGCGTCTGTAAAATTTCAGCCGGACATCATGCGCAAGAGCGCGAGCCTGGGATTTACAAATGCGACCGATGCGGCGGATTACCTTGTAAACCGCGGAATGCCGTTTCGGGATGCGCATGGCGTGATCGGACAAGTTGTGCTTTACTGTATCGAAAAGAACCTTGCGATCGACGACATGAGCTTACAAGAGTTGAAACAGTTTTCGGATGTGTTTGAAGAAGATGTGTTTGCGGCCATTTCCATGGAAACCTGCGTCAACAAGCGCCTGACCGTCGGAGCTCCGGGGAAGGCGGCTATGGAACGTGTGATCGAACAAGAAGAACACTACTTAAAAGAACATCCTCCGTTAGTATAAATGCATAAGAAAAATTATTTTCACCGTATATTTTCTGCTAAAATGCAACTTGCATTTTCCGGCAGAGTGTCATACTATAATTTACGAGAAAGACATATGTACGCGACAGACGAACAGGGAGGAGAACAAATGGACAGAAAATTAAAAGTGGGAATTTTAGGCGGGACGGGAATGGTAGGGCAGCGGTTTATTTCCCTTCTGGAACACCATCCGTGGTTTGAAGTGACTACAATTGCGGCGAGTGAAAGAAGCGCCGGAAAGCGATATGAAGATGCGGTCGGCGGACGTTGGAAAATGGATACGCCAATGCCGGACGCAGTAAAAGACATTGTCGTAAAAAATGTGAACGAGGTAGAAGAGACAGCCGCTTCCGTTGACTTTGTATTTTCCGCCGTAGATATGACAAAGGAAGAGATCAAAAAAATCGAAGAAGCTTACGCAAAAACGGAGACTCCGGTAGTTTCCAATAACAGCGCGCACCGCTGGACGCCGGATGTGCCGATGGTAGTGCCGGAAATCAATCCGGAGCATATGGCGGTGATCGAATTTCAGAAAAAGCGTCTTGGTACGAAGCGGGGATTTGTAGCGGTAAAACCCAATTGTTCGATCCAAAGCTATGCGCCGGTGTTAACGGCATGGAAAGAATTTGAACCGTATGAAGTCGTGGCGACGACATACCAGGCGATTTCCGGAGCAGGTAAGACCTTTGCGGAATGGCCGGAAATGAATGGGAATATTATTCCCTATATCGGCGGTGAAGAGGAAAAGAGCGAAAAGGAACCCTTACGGATCTGGGGAGAGATCAAAGACGGCATTATCGTTCCGGCAGAAAGCCCGTTGATCACCTGCCAGTGCATCCGTGTTCCGGTTTTAAACGGACATACGGCAGCCGTATTTGTGAAATTTAAAAAGAAGCCGTCCAAACAGCAGCTGATTGCTGCGCTTGAAACGTATCGGGGCGTTCCGCAGGAGAAGAACCTTCCCAGTGCTCCCCGGCAGTTTATCCGTTATCTGGAGGAAGAAAACAGGCCTCAGGTATCTTTGGATGTGGATTATGAAAACGGCATGGGCGTTACCGTGGGTAGATTAAGGGAAGATACGGTATATGACTGGAAATTTGTAGGACTTTCCCATAATACGGTCCGCGGAGCTGCGGGCGGAGCGGTTTTGTGTGCGGAATTGTTAAAGGCACAGGGATATCTGGCGGCAAAATAAATCATGTTTGGAATAGAAACGGCTGTAAAACGGCGAGATCCGTCTGTTTGCAGCCGTTTTTCGGCGCATTGGTATTACTACGCATTTAAGCGTAAGCATTTTTGCAAAATTTACAAAAAAATAAAAACTTATGTACGCTATCGTTTGACGAATCCGTCTTTTTTCGATATAATAGAAATCGACTGTGGACAGGAAAAAATATACAGTTTTTTATAACAGAAACTTGCAGTATTGCAGTATCCCAAAAAGCGGCAGGAGGATTGACATGATTAAAAGCATGACCGGATTTGGTCGATGTGAGATAATGGAACACGATCGAAAATTTACGGTAGAATTAAAATCCGTAAACCACAGATATTTGGACGTCAATATCAAAATGCCCAAGAAATTCGGTTTCTTTGAAAGCAGCATCCGGACGCTTTTAAAGGAATATATACAACGGGGCAAGGTGGACGTATTTATTTCTTATGAAGATTTTACCGAAGAAAATTTCGCGTTGAAATATAACGAAGATATTGCCGCGGCGTATCTGAACTATTTAAAGCAAATGGCGGAAACGTTTCAGCTTGAGATGGATGTCTGCGTCAGTACGCTTTCTAGGTATCCGGAAGTCTTTACGATGGAAGAACAAAGCGTCGACGAAAAAGAACTCTGGATCATTTTAGAAAAAGCGCTGCGAGGTGCCTGCAGCCGGTTTGTAGAGAGCAGAATCGCAGAAGGAGAACATCTTTTGGAGGATTTGGACGCAAAATTAAACGAGATGCTTGGCTATGTGGCTTTTATTGAAGAGCGGTCTCCCGCAATTCTTTCTGAATACAAAAAGCGTCTGGAGGAAAAAGTAGCGGAACTGTTTGAAAACCGTCAGATAGAAGAGAGCAGGATTGCAGCCGAGGTGACGTTATTTGCAGATAAGATCTGCGTAGACGAAGAGACCGTGCGCCTTAAAAGCCACGTGGAAGCTACGAAAACGGCGCTCAAAGAGGGCGGCAGTATCGGAAGAAAGCTTGATTTTATCGCGCAGGAGATGAACCGTGAAGCCAATACGATACTTTCTAAATCAACGGATCTTGAGATTTCAAATGTCGGCATCGATTTAAAAACAGATATTGAGAAAGTCAGAGAACAGATTCAAAATATAGAATAGGAGTTTGGTTTGCCATGACGGAACTTATGAATATCGGGTTTGGAAACCTGGTAAATACCGATAAGATCATCGCAATTGTAACGCCGGATTCCGCGCCGGCGAAACGGCTGGTGCAAAGAGCTAAGCAGGAGGAATGCGCAGTAGACGCCACGCAGGGAAGAAAAACGCGGAGCATCCTGATCATGGAACAGGATACGGTCGTATTTTCTGCACTGGGACCGGATACGCTGGCCGGCCGTTTTCATGAGCTGGCGGGAAACAGGGAGGATAAATAGGGAGAATCTATGCAAAAAGGAATTTTAGTCGTGCTTTCCGGCTTTTCCGGTTCCGGAAAAGGAACCGTGATACAGGAACTTTTAAACCGCTATCCCAATCGGTATGCACTGTCTGTTTCGGCAACGACACGGCAGCCGAGAGGAACGGAACAGGACGGAAGAGAATATTTTTTCAAAACCAGAGAAGAATTTGAAAAAATGATTGAAAAAAACGAGCTGATAGAGTATGCTTTGTACGTTGAAAATTATTACGGGACGCCGAAAGCCTATGTGAAAGACCGGTTGGAGGCGGGATTTGACGTCATATTGGAAATAGAAATCCAGGGAGCGTTAAAGATCAAAGAGATGTTTCCGGATACGCTGTTTTTGTTTCTTACGCCGCCGGATGCCGGTACCCTCAAACAAAGGCTGACCGGACGGGGAACCGATGCGGCGGATGTCGTGGAAGCAAGGCTGCTTCGGGCATCTGAGGAGGCATGCGGGGTGGATGCTTACGATTATCTGATCGTAAACGATAGACTCGAACAATGTGTGGAAGAAGTACATTCCATCATTACAAACGAGCATCGTAAAGTGTCCAGAAACCGCGGGTTTATGAATAAAATGAAAGAAGAGTTAAAAAGCTTTTCGGAAGGAGAATAAATATGATACATCCGTCTTATGTAGAATTGATGAAAGTGGTTAATCATGACGTTGCAATCGGTGAGGAGCCGGTTGTAAACAGCCGTTATTCGATTGTAATTGCCGCGGCAAAACGAGCGCGTCAGATCATCGGGGGAGCAGAGCCTATGCTTCCGAATTCTTATGGAAAGAAGCCGCTTTCCATTGCAGTAGAGGAATTGTATGTCGGAGACGTTAAGATTTTAAGCGAAGAAGAATAAAAAGCCGTTATACGATCAGGGGGGATGTACAAAACGCGGGTTTTGACATCCCTTTTATAGCAGTTAGCAAACAGAAACAGACGCTGGAGGAAACAATGAAATTATTTTTTATATCGTTAGGCTGCGATAAGAATCTTGTGGATTCCGAGCAGATGCTTGGAATGCTTGCAGCGGATGGTATTTTGATTACCAATGATGAAAGAGAAGCAGATATTATCGTCGTCAATACCTGCTGTTTTATCGGGGATGCAAAAGAAGAAAGCGTCCAAACGATTTTAGAAATGGCAGAATACAAGGAAAAGGGAAATGCAAAGGGTCTGATTGTGACTGGATGCCTTGCTCAAAGATACCGGGATGAAATAAAAAAAGAGATACCCGAAGTAGATGCCATCCTCGGCGCCAACTCCTATGACAGTATCGTAGATGCGGTACATAAAGCCGCCGCGGGAGAAGCATATGAGAATTTTAAAGAACTTACCGGTCTTCCGAAACTGCGTCAGACGCGGATGCTGACGTCGGGCGGGCATTATGCCTATTTGAAGATTGCGGAAGGCTGCAATAAACACTGCACATATTGCGTCATCCCGTCCGTCCGTGGGTCTTATCGCAGCGTGCCGATGGAGGAACTGCTCGATCAGGCGAGGGAACTGTCATCCCTTGGTGTAAAAGAGCTCATTCTTGTTGCACAAGAAACAACGCTCTACGGATTGGACTTATACGGAACGAAATCGTTAGGCAGGCTGTTGGATGCGCTTGGTGAAATTTCCGGTATCCGGTGGATACGAATCCTGTATTGTTATCCGGAAGAAATCGATGATGAATTGATTGACGCTATGATACGGAATCCAAAGGTATGCCATTATCTGGATATGCCGATTCAGCATGCTTCGGATTCCATACTAAAGCGGATGGGAAGAAAGACAAGCCGAAACGATATGGTACGCATCATAGAAAAACTGAGGAAAAAGATCCCGGATATCTGTCTTCGTACGACGTTGATCTGCGGATTTCCGGGCGAGACCGATCAGATGCATGAAGAACTGATGCAGTTTGTCAATGATATGGAATTTGACCGGCTGGGAGTATTTCTTTATTCGCCGGAAGAAGGCACGCCGGCATATTCCTATCCGGAACAGATCACAGAAGAGACAAAGCTTGCGCGAAAGGAAGCCGTGATGGAACTGCAGCAGGAGATTTCTTTTGATAAAAACGAAGCGGTCAAAGGAAAAGAACTGTGGGTTTTAATCGAAGGGCAGGTGGCGGACGAGAACGCTTATGTCGGACGGACTTACCGCGACGCTCCAGATGTAGACGGTTATGTTTTTATCAACACAGAGGAAACGCTTCTTACAGGAGATTTTGTAAAGGTTCGGATTACCGGAGCATATGAATATGATTTAATAGGAGAGATAGTAGAATGAATCTGCCAAATAAATTAACGATTTTCCGCGTCGTATTAATTCCGTTTTTTGTGTTTTTTTTATTGTATCCGGGATTTGAGGGATATGGAAATTATATTGCGACAGTGATTTTTATCGGGGCAAGCCTGACCGATTTTGCAGACGGGAAAATAGCCAGAAAGTATAATCTGGTGACGAATTTCGGCAAGTTTATGGATCCTCTGGCAGATAAACTTTTGGTCTGCGCGGCCATGATCTGTTTGATCGAGACGGGACAGCTTGCTTCCTGGATCGTGATTGTCATTATCAGCAGAGAGTTTATCATCAGCGGATTTCGCCTGGTAGCGTCCGATAACGGCGTTGTAATTGCGGCAAATTATTGGGGGAAATTTAAAACGACGTTTCAGATGCTGATGATTATTGTTTTGGTTTTGGATATCAACCATCCGGTGTTTGACCTTCTGGGCGTTGTTCTTACGTATATCGCACTGCTTTTGACAATAATATCTCTGGTGGATTATGTTTGGAAGAATAAAGATGTTTTAAAAGAACAAAAATAATAGAAAACGGATTGGGAAGTGAATCTATGGAGCAGGAGATTGTAGACCTTTTGATGAAATACCGGCTAAAGATTACGACGGCAGAATCCTGTACGGGAGGGCTGATCGCAGCCGCGCTTGTCAATGTGCCGGGGGTTTCCGGACAGTTTGAAGAAGGGTATATTACGTATTCCAATGAAGCGAAAGAACGGCTGCTTGGCGTATCTCATGAGACGCTGGCACGCTATGGGGCAGTCAGCAGCCAGACGGCGGAAGAGATGGCACGGGGAGCGAAACGGGCGGCAGGCGCAGATATTTCCATCGTTTCTACCGGTATCGCCGGACCGGACGGCGGGACAGAAGAAAAACCGGCGGGACTGGTGTATCTTTCCTGCTGTTATAACAACCGGATCAAAACAAAACGCCATCTGTTTGCGGGGGACAGGCAGGCAGTCCGTCAGGCGTCTGTTTGCGCAGCGCTTACACTGGTGAAGAATACGATCGAAGAATCCATTGGATAAAAGGAGCAGAAGATGAGAATCATTGCAGGAACGAAACGGAGACTGCAGCTAAAGACACTGCAGGGAAAAGACGTGCGTCCGACAACCGATCGGATCAAGGAGACGCTCTTTAATATGCTGCAGGATGAGATCCCGGGATGTTATTTTCTGGATTTGTTTGCCGGAAGCGGACAGATCGGGTTAGAAGCTGTCAGCCGGGGCGCACGTTTTGCAGTATTTGCAGAGCGTTCCAAACAAGCGGCGGATTGTATCAGAGAAAATATCCGTGTTACGAAATCAGAAGAAGAATCGCTTCTTTTGCAGAAAGATGTGATGTCGGCGCTTCGTTTTCTGGAAGGAACCTATCAATTTGACGTGATATTTATGGATCCGCCCTACGGAGAGTCGCTGGAAAAAGACGTGCTTTTTTATTTGGAACATTCCTCTTTAGTAAAAAATACGACGCTGATCGTGGCAGAGGCTGCGCTTGGAACAGATTTTTCCTATTTGGAACATACCGGTTTTACGATTGTAAAAGAAAAAAAATATAAGACAAATGTCCATATGTTCCTAAAGAGGAGGGAGTCATGAGAAAAGCAATTTATCCGGGAAGTTTCGACCCGGTTACGTTTGGCCATCAGGATATTATTGCGCGTTCCTCTGCGATTTTTGACGAATTAATTGTAGGCGTGCTGAATAATAGTTCCAAAAATTCATTGTTTTCTGTGGATGAACGTGTTAGTATGTTAAAAGAGCTTACAAAGGATATGAAAAATGTGACGATAGATTCTTTTGACGGCCTTTTAGTGGATTATATGAAAGAGAGCGGCGCTACGATCATTGTACGAGGGCTCCGAGCAGTAACTGATTTTGAATATGAGCTTCAGATTGCACAGACAAATCATGTGGAATATCCGGAAGTGGAGACGATATTCTTGACGACAAATCTGAAATATTCGTATCTTAGTTCTTCCGTTGTACGGGAATTTGCCGCTTACGGCGGAGATATTACCAAATTTGTCCCCAAACAGTTTGTCGACAGAGTTTACAGGAAATACAATATAAAAAGTTAGGAGTGTTGTCTATGAACAGCAGAATGGAGCAGATAATCGGAGAAATCGAAGAATACATAGAGGGCTGTAAAGTTCAGCGGTTCAACAGTTCGAATATTATTGTAGACAAAGAGACGTTAGAAGAGCTGTTACATGAACTGCGCGTGAAAACGCCGGAAGAAATCAAGCGTTATCAGAAGATCATCAGCAATAAAGAAGCAATTTTGGCGGATGCCAGGACAAAAGCAGATGAAATCCTTGCGCAGGCACAGATTCAGACAAATGAGCTGATCAGCGAGCATGAGATCATGCAGCAGGCATATGCGCAGGCAAATGAAGTCGTTATGATTGCCACAAAGCAGGCGCAGGAAATTTTAGATCATGCGACGAACGATGCCAATACCATTCGTTCCGGTGCGATGCAGTATACAGCTGATAAATTAAGGAATTTAGAAGAGATTATTTCCGGATCCATTGAAACGGCAAAAATCCGGACAGAAAATCTGGTCAATTCCCTGCAGAGCTATCTGGATGTTATTACGAAAGACCATCTGGAACTGGGACCTCAGGAATTTGAGGCGTCAGCCGAATCGTCGGAAGAAACGACCGGCGGACCGTTAAGCGAGCCGTTTCCTTTTGACGGAGATGTCGAGGAATAGAAGATCTTCGTTATAACTTCCATATGCGATAAAACAGCCAGGCAAGCAGACAGCTTACCGCGGCAAAGCACATGCGGCAGATCAGATACCGCATCTTTGAAAAAGAACATTCTCTTGTCATGGAACAGGTTTGTGCAAAGCCGCACAATCCGCCGAATGAGGCGAAAAAAACGGCAAGCGGATAGACGTATTCTCTGGGCAGGGCAGAATCCTTCAGGCAGGAGATTCCGGTCGTCACTTCCACAAGCCCGGTGCAGATGAAGTTAATCAGCGGGTAACTTGTGTTATATGTATGAAGTATGGCTGCAAAGATCGAAAAGAGGATGATATATCCGCCTAGTTTGGTCAGGGATTCAAAACCGTTCATAATACCGGCATCTATGATTCGAAAGTCAAAGGCAGAATCGGATGCCGAATTTTTTGCATTTTGAGGTTTCAGTTTTTTTAATTTCCAAATACTGTAACAGACAGGCGGCAGATACAGCGCTACATAGCTTGGAAGCGTCAGGTGCGGCAGTTCTAAGATATTCGTCAGGAGGTATCCGCTGACGAATACGGGGCTTAGCTGGTTGAAACTAACGGCAAGGATTTCTCCTTCCTCTTTGCCGATACTCTCTTGAGAGACCAGATCCGCGCTGATCTTACTTCCCAGAGGAAAGCCGAACAACATACCGCCGAACAATGCGAAGCTGCCGTTTTGGCTGGTCGGGATGATACGCTTTGTCAGCGGATATAAATATTTTGTGACAATCTGCATATAATTGGAATACACCATCAGATTGGATAAAATTGCAAGCGGAAGCAGGGCAGGCAGAATCTGTTCATACCAGAGCAGAAGCCCGCTGCCGGCAGCAGCCATAGAGGCTGCCGGATGTGTGAGGATAAAAAAGATAAATAAAATCAACAGGATTAAAATTAAATATTTTTCTTTCATGATACAATATATTATAAGAAGGAGGCTGCTATGAGTAGTTTAGAAAATCTAAAACCGCAAAACGTATTTCGTTATTTTCGGGAGATCAGCGCCATTCCCCGCGGCTCCTATCATACCAAAGCGATCAGCGACTATCTGGTCAATTTTGCAAAGGAGCATGGATTCGAGCATTACCAGGATTCGGATCACAATGTTATCATTATAAAAGAGGCGTCCGCCGGATATGAAGCGTCAGATCCCGTTATTATCCAGGGGCACATGGATATGGTTTGTGAAAAAGAAGAGGACCGGGATATTGATTTTGAAACGGAGGGATTGGATCTTTATGTCGACGGAGATTTTCTAAAAGCCAGAGGTACGACGTTAGGCGGAGACGACGGTATTGCAGTAGCATATGCGCTTGCAGTCTTAGACGATGATTCCCTGCTGCATCCAAGGCTTGAGGTCGTTATTACAAGTGACGAAGAGGTGGGACTTCTTGGAGCAAAATCCGTCGATTTATCCATGCTTCAGGGACATTTTCTTTTGAATATCGATTCGGATATCGAGGGGCATTTTTTGACAAGCTGTGCCGGCGGACTCTCGGCGCGGATCCATATTCCGGTAGCTTATCAGAAAGCGGAAGGGACGTTGGTTCTGCTTCGGCTGCATGGTCTGCTCGGGGGTCATTCCGGAAGCGAAATCGATAAAGAGCATGCCAATGCCGTAATAGAAATGGGGCGGATCATCAAGTACGTAGAAACCAGAATGCAGATTGGCGTAGTATCTTTGGAAGGAGGTTTAAAGGACAATGCCATTCCGAGAGAAGTGACCGGCAAAATTTTAGTACCGTCCGATCAAACGAATGAATTCCTTCAATATATTTCTGAAATAACGCAGATCCTGCAAAAAGAATTTGCAGTTTCCGATCCTAAGCTTTCCGTGCATACTGAAATTCTAAATGAAACAGAAGAAGAAATCCTTTCGGCGGTATCCATGCAGAAAGTTCTGTTTTTCCTGCGTAATCTGCCCAACGGCGTGATGCATATGAGTACCAATATCCACGGACTTGTAGAGACTTCATTAAATGCCGGAATTTTAAAGCTGTCCAAAAAAGATTTGTTTGTTTCCGTTTCTGTCCGAAGCAGCGTCGGAAGCCGTAAAGAAGATCTTGCGGAAAAGTTGACGTATCTTACGGAATTTTTAGGCGGAGAAATTTCTATTGACGGGGATTATCCTGCATGGGAATATTGTGCGGATTCTGTTCTCCGCAATCAGGTTGCCGGCGTGTATCGGGAAATGTTCGGGAAAGAACCCGTGTTTGAAGCAATCCATGCGGGACTGGAATGCGGTATGTTTGCAGATAAAATCAAAGGGCTGGACGCCGTATCGTTTGGGCCGGATAATTTTGACATTCATACGCCTAAGGAACGTTTGAGTATTTCTTCTGCCGAACGCGTATATCGGTTTTTGACAGAATTGCTTCGGAGTATGAAATAGTTTACGTGACACTACGAAAGACCGGTTGTATTGTTTTACTGTTTTTGAGTATTGTAATTGCGGATGCATGGCTGTTTCATTCCATGTGGAATCTGGTGCAGGAAAAAACAGAAGATGTCCTTGCGGCTGTAACAGCCGATATGGTATATTTTCCTGTCCCGAAATCTTCCTATGACACCAAAGGATACGGCGTCAGCTTTGGCGACAGCTGGATGGAAAGCAGGAGCTTCGGCGGTGAACGAACCCATGAAGGCTGTGATATTATGGCTGCGGTAAATAAACGGGGGCACTATCCGATCGTCAGTATTTCGGACGGTTATGTGGAACAGATGGGATGGTTAAAGCTCGGCGGCTACCGGATTGGGATACGCAGTCCTTCGGGCGTCTATTTTTATTACGCCCATTTGAACGATTACGCCCCCGGCCTTTCTGTCGGCGATGCGGTAAAAGCGGGAGAACTGCTGGGTTTTATGGGGGATACCGGATACAGCGAGACGGAAGGGACGACGGGCTATTTCCCTGTGCATCTGCATCTTGGGATTTATTTGAACGATGAAAACGGCAGGGAAAAGAGCTATAATCCCTATCCTTTTTTGAAAGAACTGGAATCTCATAAATTAAAATTCTGTTTTGAATAGGAGAGATACGATGCGTCTGGATAAGCTTCTGGCAGATATGCAGATCGGAACAAGAAACAAAGTAAAACAGCTTATCCGGCAGGGAGCCGTAACGGTGGACGGTGCCGTACAGACAGCGCCGGATCTTAAGGTGGATCCAAACCGCCAGAAGATTTGCTGTTTCGGAAAAGATCTGCGGTATACGGAATATGTTTACTATATGTTTTATAAGCCAAAAGGCTGTGTGACGGCGCACAGGGACGCGATGCATCCAACGGTAATGGATTACATAGACTGCGGACGGAGAGGATTATCTCCGGTAGGCCGCCTGGACCTGGATACAGAAGGGCTGCTTTTGATCACAAATGACGGAGAGCTGTCCCACAATCTGTTAAGTCCGGCAAAACATGTCAGTAAAGTATACGAAGCCAAAATCAGCGGATGCGTTACGAAGGAAGACGTTGAAAAGTTTGCAGCCGGACTGGAGATTGGGGACGAGAGCAGAACCAGGCCCGCAAAGCTTGAAATTCTGCCGCAGGGCGGACCGTTTGATGTCCGCGTCACCGTTACGGAGGGGCGTTATCATCAGATCAAGCGGATGTTTGCCGCTGTGGGTCAGTCTGTGCTGGAATTAAAACGTATCCGGATGGGAAGTGTAGCGCTGGATCCTTCCCTGCATCCGGGAGAATACCGGATGCTTTCGGATGAGGAAATCAAGGCACTGAAAACACAGGAGGAAGCAGGATGTTAGAACAGGTGAAAGCCGTCATCTTTGATCTGGACGGGACATTGGTGGATTCTATGGGGCTTTGGAAGGACATCGACATCGAATTTTTGTCAGCCCGGGGAATCGAATATCACGATGATCTACAGGAAAAGATCGAAGGAATGAGTTTTACGGAAACGGCTGTATTTTGCAAAGATTATTATCGGCTGGAAGAATCCGTGGAAGAATTAAAGGCGATCTGGAATCGGATGGCAGATTATAAATACCGGTACGAAGTAAAGCTGAAACCAGGCGTAATGGAGTTTTTGGATTGTTTAAAGGAACGGGGCATGAAACTCGGCATCGCTACCAGTAATTCAAAAGAATTAATTGAAGCAGTCAATGCGGCGTATCACTTTGATTCTTATATGTCCTGCATTGTCACTTCCTGTTCCGTGAAGAAGGGAAAACCGGCGCCGGACGTTTATCTGGAAGCGGCAAGGCAGCTTGGCGTAAAACCGGAAGAATGCCTTGTATTTGAGGATATTGTAAAAGGAATTGAAGCCGGAAAAAATGCCGGAATGAAAGTATGCGCCGTAGAAGATGCATATTCTCGTTCCCAACGGGAGAAGAAGAAAGAAATTTCCGATTATTACATAGAATCATACGACGATATTAAAAATAATTCTTATTATAGGGCGGGGGATCGTTTGGTACAGATATGAATACAGGATTTTTACCCATTACAAAAGAAGAACTGATCTCTCAGGGAATCCAAAGACCGGATTTTGTATATGTGATCGGGGATGCGTATGTGGACCATCCTTCGTTTGGCCATGCGATTATTTCCAGAGTGCTGCATGCGCACGGCTATTCGGTCGGCATCATTGCCCAGCCAGACTGGCGGGACGAAAACAGCATAGACCGATTTGGGGAGCCGAAACTCGGCTTTTTGGTGACAGCGGGAAATATGGACTCTATGGTCAACCACTATTCGGTCTCCAAAAAAAGACGCAGAACGGACGCGTTTTCTCCGGGAGGAAGGATGGGGATGCGTCCGGATTACGCTACGGTGGCGTACTGCAATCTGATCCGCAGAAGATATAAGCACACGCCCATAATCATAGGCGGAATCGAAGCCAGTTTAAGACGGCTTTCCCATTATGACTATTGGTCGGATAAGATAAAGCGTTCCATTCTATTGGATTCCGGCGCCGATTTGATTTCTTACGGAATGGGAGAGCGGAGCATCCTTGAAATCGCGGAAGCGTTAGAAAGCGGGATTGCAGTCCGGGATATCACGTTTATTGACGGAACGGTTTATAAAACAAGAAAACGGGAAGACATCTACGATGCAATCGAACTGCCTTCGTTTGAAGACGTAAAAAACCAGAAACAGGCGTATGCCAAAAGTTTTGCGATTCAATACGAAAATACAGATCCCTTCAGCGGAACAAGGCTGTTTGAAACATACGACCGCGCGCTCTATGTCGTACAGAATCCCCCGGCCAAACCGCTGAACCGGCAGGAGATGGACGACGTATACGCGCTTCCTTTTATGCGGACGTATCATCCGTCCTATCAGGCAGAAGGAGGCATTCCGGCAATAGAAGAAGTAAAATTCAGCTTGGTCAGCAGCAGAGGATGTTTTGGAGGGTGCAGTTTTTGCGCATTGACATTCCATCAGGGCAGGATTATTCAGGCAAGAAGCCATGCGTCGATCCTGAAAGAAGCTGAGGAAATGACAAAACAGCCGGATTTTAAAGGATACATCCATGATGTCGGAGGTCCGACCGCAAATTTCAGGGCGCCTTCCTGCAAAAAGCAGATGACAGGCGGCGTCTGCAAAAAGAGGCAGTGTCTGTTTCCGTCTCCCTGCAGTCATCTGGACGTCGACCACAGCGATTACCGTTTGCTGCTACAGAAGTTACGAGGTCTTTCGTCAGTCAAAAAGGTATTTATCCGTTCCGGCATCCGGTATGATTATCTCATATACGATTCTGACCGGGCTTTTTTACGGGAATTGTGCGAACACCATGTCAGCGGGCAGCTGAAAGTTGCGCCTGAACATATCAGCAACGCCGTACTGAGACAGATGGGCAAGCCTTCCAGAGAAGTCTATGAAAAATTTGTACATGCCTATGAAAACATGAACGAATCTCTCGGGAAAAAACAGTATCTTGTGCCTTATCTGATGTCGTCTCATCCGGGATCTTCTTTAAAAGAAGCGGTGGAACTTGCAGAATTTCTGCGGAATTTTTCATATATGCCCGAACAGGTACAGGATTTTTATCCGACGCCTTCTACCATATCCACATGCATGTACTATACCGGACTCGATCCCCGTACGATGCAGCCTGTTTATGTGGCGAAAAACCCACATGAAAAGGCGATGCAGCGCGCGCTGATCCAATACCGGGATCCAAAGAATTATGAACTTGTAAGAGAAGCTTTGATAAAAGCCGGAAGGCAAGATTTGATCGGATTTGAAAAGAAATGTCTGATCCGTCCAAAAAAAGGCGAGTCATTCGCTTCAAAAAAACCTTTGGCAAAACATCCGAAGAAAAAGAAGATCCGAAATGTGCACCATAAGAAAACAGGGAGATAATCTATGCGGGAATTTCAGATTCAAAAAAATGAAGCAGGACAGCGCCTGGATAAATATTTGAAAAAACATCTCTGCAGCGCGCCGGCAAATTTTATTTATAAAATGCTGCGGAAAAAAAATATTGTATTAAATGAGAAAAAAGCGTCCGGTTCGGAAAAGCTTGGGATCGGAGATACGGTAAAGATTTATTTTTCAGAGGAGACGTATGAAAAATTCACCGCTCCCGTTTCCGGTCTCGCGCTGGAGCAGCAATTGCCGGAAATTTCTCTGGACGCGCTTCCCTTTGCGGTTCTCTACGAAGACGACGATATATTAGTAATTAATAAACCTGCGGGGATGCTTTCGCAAAAAGCGTCGGCAGAAGATGTTTCCGCGAACGAGTATATCGTATCCTACCTGCTCGCATCCGGTAAGCTGCAGAAAGAAGAACTCAAAACATTTCGTCCTTCCGTCTGCAACCGCTTGGACCGGAATACCTCAGGCGTGTTAATCGCCGGGAAGACGTTAAAAGGATTGCAGGAAGTATCGGAAGGTTTAAAAAACCGGACGATCCGCAAATATTACCGCTGTATGGCAGAAGGACAGATGACTGAGGCCTGCAGAATCAGCGGTTATCTGCGGAAGGACGAAGAAAAAAACCAGGTGTATATTTCAGATGAACCATGTACGAAAGAAGATAAAAAAATCGAGACGCAATATACTCCGATGGAATCTTTTTCCGATGCTGCGTATCTGGATGTGGAACTGATTACCGGGCGGACCCATCAGATCCGGGCGCATCTGGCGTCGATCGGGCATCCGGTGATCGGAGATTTAAAATACGGAGCAAAAAAACAAAAGGGAGGCGGCAGGCTGCTGCTTCACGCCCACCGCATTTGTTTTGCAGACGGGCAGGAGATTACCGCGCCGCTCCCACATGTCTTTGAAAAGGCGTTAAAGGAATGGAGAGAACAGAAAAAGGAGTAGGAGATGGCGACCTGGAACAGCCGAGGGCTTCGCGGCTCTGCACTGGAAGAGTATATTAACCGCACAAATGAAAAATATCTGGAAAACGGTCTTGCGCTCATCCAGAAAATTCCCACGCCGATCACGCCGATTGAGATCGATAAAGCGAGCAGGCATATTACGCTGGCTTATTTTGACCAGAAGAGTACGGTGGATTATATCGGCGCAGTGCAGGGAATACCGGTCTGCTTTGACGCAAAAGAATGTCATACGGATACGTTTCCGCTTGCAAATATCCATGCGCATCAGGTGGAGTTTATGAGACGATTTGAACAGCAGGGCGGCATTGCGTTTCTATTGATTTCTTATACGAAACGGGATGAATTTTACTATCTGACGTTTTCTCTGCTTTGGCATTTCTGGCAGAGGATGAAAGAGGGCGGGCGCAAAAGTTTCCGTTATGAAGAACTAAATCCAGATTTCTTTTTGCAGTATAGAGGCGGAATTTTAATTCCTTATCTGGAAGGGCTGTCCAAAGATTTGAAAACGAGGGATTGACTTTCTCTGTAATGTATAGTAGCATGGTAGTGCATTAAAGCGACAGAGTACAAAAATATGCGGAATGGTATTGTCCGCGTTTGATTTCAGAAAACTATAGCTGCGGCTGTAGTTTAAGCAGAAACGGAGAATAGCAGCGATGAAAAATCAATTATTGCATACGCCGGAAGGTGTCAGGGATATTTATAATGATGAATGCAGGAAAAAGCAGATGCTGCAGGACAAATTAAAAAAGGCGATCGAAGGATATGGGTATCAGATTATTCAGACGCCGACGTTTGAATATTTTGATATTTTCGGAAAGGAAATCGGTACGACGCCTGCAAAGGATTTGTATAAATTTTTTGACAGAGAGGGAAATACCCTTGTGCTTCGTCCGGATCTCACACCGTCTGTGGCCAGGGCTGCGGCAATGTATTTCGGAGGAGAAGAGCTGCCGGTCCGCCTGTATTATATGGGAAATACTTTTATTAATAATTCCAGTTACCAGGGAAGGTTAAAGGAAAATACACAGCTTGGCGCAGAGATGATCGGCGACAATTCCGTGTATGCGGATGCGGAAATGATCTCTATGGCAGTCGAGAGCCTTTTTGCGGCAGGCTTAAAGGAATTTCAGCTAAGCGTAGGGCATTCGGATTTCTTTACGGGACTCATCGAGGCAGCAGGACTTTGCGAAGAGGCAGTCGATGAGCTTCGGGAACTGATCGCCAATAAAAACTATTTCGGCGTGGAGGAAGCTGTATTTCACCTGGAAATGGAAGAGAATTTAAGAGAACTGTTTACGATGCTGGGGGGATTTTATTTTTCCGTCGATGAAATGGCAAAGGCACGGTCGCTTGCAGTGAATTACCCGAAAATACTATCGGCAATCGTCCGTCTGGAAGAACTGCATAAGGTGCTGGAAGCTTACGGCATCGGCAGATATGTTTCGTATGAACTTGGTATGGTGAGCAATTATCGATATTATACGGGTATTATTTTTGCGGGTTATACGTTTGGGAGTGGCGAGCCGATTTTAAAAGGCGGAAGGTACGACAGGCTGCTTTCTCATTTCGGAAAACAAGCGGCGTCCATCGGGTTTGCCGTTGTTATAGATCAGCTTATGGCGTCGCTTGCCAGACAAAAGATTGCGGTTTTTCTTCCGGAAGACGGCGAAGTAATCGTATATACAAAGGAGCGATTTTTAGATGCCGTTACCATGGCGAAAGAGATTCGGAAAAAGGGAGGAACCGTGGAATTGATCGGATGGGATTCTACCCGTACGAAAGAAGAGTATATATCCTATGCAAAACGGACCCATCGCAGAAAAACAACGTTTTTGGAGTAGGGATTTGGCAGAATTCTTGAGTTTATAAAAACGATATGATAAAATATAAGCGTCTAAATGAATCGTCTTCTTAAAATGAATGTAAAAGTAACGCAGTGATTATGCAGATGCTGTATAGTTGCTGCTTATTTTTGTAAAATATACGGCTGTTTATGCAGTGGTTTCGAAGTTAAAAACAGCTGATTATCAAGGGATGAAGGAAAGGAAATACCATATGAGCGATCACAGATATCTGACATTTGCATTGGGAAAAGGCAGGCTTGCGAAACAGACGCTGGCAACGTTTGAAAAAATCGGCATTACCTGCGAAGAAATGAAAGATAAGGAAACCAGAAAGTTAATCTTTGTCAATGAAGAATTGAAATTAAAATTTTTCCTCTCGAAAGGACCGGACGTTCCGACCTATGTAGAATATGGCGCTGCCGACATCGGCGTTGTCGGAAAAGATACGATTTTAGAAGAAGGCAGGAATATTTATGAAGTCTTAGATCTGGGGTTCGGCGTATGCAGGATGTGTGTCTGCGGACCGAAATCTGCACAGGAGCTTTTAAAACATCATGAATTGATCCGGGTAGCGACAAAGTATCCAAGAATTGCAAAAGATTATTTTTACAATAAAAAACACCAGACCGTCGAAATCATCAAACTAAACGGTTCCATTGAACTGGCGCCGATCGTAGGCCTTTCGGAAGTCATCGTGGATATCGTAGAGACCGGCTCTACCCTGCGGGAAAACGGGCTGGAGGTTTTAGAAGAAGTGGCTCCGCTCTCTGCCAGAATGGTGGTAAACCAGGTCAGTATGAAAATGGAACATGAACGTATTGCAAAACTGATCATGGATTTAAAGACGGTTGTCGAACATCGTTAGTATCCAAATAAAAATTTCTGAACCAGGAAGAATAACGTCACAGATTGTCTATGGGAGGTATGACATGAGGATATTGCAGTTGACAAAAGAAACGAAACACAATATTTTAAACGATTTATTAAAGAGAAGCCCAAATCATTATACGGAATTTGAGGACCGCGTGGCAGACATCATTGCGGCGGTCAGAAAAGATCAGGATGCGGCTGTTTTTTCTTATACAAAAAAATTTGACGGAGCCGATATTACTTCGGAAAACGTGAAAGTAACCGATGCGGAAATAAAAGAAGCTTATGCAAAAGTGGATGAAAAGCTCCTTTCGGTGATTCGAAAGGCGAAAGAAAATATCCGTATCTACCATGAAAAACAGAAGCAGTACAGTTGGTTTGACAGTGAAGAATCCGGTATTCTTCTGGGACAGAAAGTAACGGCGATCCAAACGGCGGGCGTATATGTTCCGGGCGGAAAGGCAGTTTATCCGTCGTCTGTTTTGATGAACGTCCTTCCGGCAAAAGTGGCGGGCGTAGACCGTATCATTATGACAACGCCTCCGGAAGCAGACGGAAGCGTCTATGCTTCTACTTTAGTAGCGGCAAAAGAAGCCGGCGTGGACGAAATTTACAAAGTCGGAGGAGCACAGGCGATTGCCGCCATGGCGTTCGGAACACAGAGTATCCCGAAAGCAGATAAAATTGTAGGCCCCGGAAATATTTACGTTGCCCTTGCAAAAAAAGCCGTCTTCGGTTACGTCAGCATCGATTCGATCGCGGGACCAAGCGAAATACTCGTACTTGCCGATGAAACGGCAAATCCGCAGTTTGTGGCGGCAGATCTGCTGTCGCAGGCAGAACATGACGAGCTTGCTTCCGCTATTTTAATTACGACAAGTCAAACGCTTGCGAAACAGGTTTCGGAAGAGATTGACCGGTTTACAGAGGTTCTCTCAAGAAAAGAAATTATTTCAAAATCGCTGGAGAATTACGGATATATCCTGATCGCGGAAACAATGGAAGAAGCGATTGCAGCCGCTAATGATATTGCATCCGAGCATCTGGAAATCGTAACGGAAAACGCCTATGAGGTGATGACAAAGATCCGCAATGCCGGAGCGATATTTATCGGAGAGTACAGTTCGGAACCGCTCGGCGATTATTTTGCCGGACCGAACCATGTGCTTCCGACTAATGGAACGGCAAAATTTTTCTCGCCGCTTGGCGTAGATGATTTTATCAAAAAATCCAGTGTGATTTCCTATTCAAAAGAGGCGCTGGAAGCGGTTTATCAGGATATTGCACAGTTTGCGGAATGCGAAAAACTAACGGCCCATGCAAATTCCATTCGGGTCAGATTTGAAAAGGAGTCATCGTAATGGCAAGGGAAGCAAATGTAAAAAGAACGACGAATGAAACGGATATTTCTTTAAAACTGGAACTGGATGGAAGCGGAACTTCTTCGATTGATACGGGAATCGGTTTTTTTGACCATATGCTTTCCGGGTTTGCCAGACATGGATTTTTTGACCTGGAATTAAAAGCAGCGGGAGATCTTGTGGTGGACGGACACCATACGATCGAAGATACCGGAATCGTTTTAGGCACCGCGATTAAAAAAGCGTTGGGGGATAAAAAAGGCATCCGCCGCTACGGAAGCTGTATCCTGCCGATGGATGAAACTTTAGTGCTCTGTGCCGTTGATCTTTCCGGCAGGCCGTATCTTTCCTTTGATGCGGATTTTACTGCGGAACGCATCGGATATATGGAAACGGAGATGGTAAAAGAATTTTTTTATGCCGTTTCGTATAAAGCAAAGATGAATCTTCATATTAAGGTCTTGTCAGGAAGCAATAATCATCATATAATTGAAGGGATGTTTAAAGCCTTTGCAAGGGCTTTGGATGAGGCGAGCCAAACAGACGAACGGATTACCGGAATTTTATCGACAAAAGGAAGTTTATAACATGGAATTTAAAAATATTGTAGCAACAATTTATTTAAAAGACGGAAGGGCGGTCAAAAGCCGGGAAGATTTTACGCCTGCAGGGGATATCTTTCAAAAAGCGAAGATTTATAATGACTGCGGGGTAGACAAGATTTTTATATTTGATCTCTCGGAAGATGACGATGAACATGAGAAGAACCTTCAGACGATTAAGGACTTAAACCATATCTTAGAGATTAAGGTATGCGCAGGGGGCAACATTAAGCGTTTCGAGGATATTAAAAAGTTTTTTTATGCCGGATGCCTGCAGGTCATCTTAAACGGTTCCAAGCCAAACAGCATCGAACTGGCGCAGGAAGCAAGCAAACGGTTCGGAAAAGACCGGATACTGGTGTCTGTGGAAAACGTGAACTTTATCTTCAAGAATAAAGAAGCGATGGAAGAAAATTTTCATGAAATGCTTGTCTTAAATAAGAAGATGTTAGATGCCGTGGAAAATATGACGTCGATTCCATCCATTATTGTCGTAGACGAGTATGACCTGGAAGAAATCACGGGTATCTTACAGCGGGATTTTGTCAGAGGAGTCACCGGAAAATTCGTTGTGGAGATGGACGAAGAGATCATGCTGTTAAAGACAAGACTTTCCGAGCGGGGCATCCGCATGGTTAACTTTACGTCAGCGTTAAAATGGTCTGACTTTAAGTTAAACTCTGACGGCATGATACCTGTGATTGTTCAGGATTACCGGACGGACGAAGTCTTGATGCTGGCGTACATGAATGAAGAGGCATTTTATAATACTATAAGTTCCGGGAAGATGACATATTACAGCAGGAGCCGGGGGAAACTCTGGATGAAAGGCGAGATGTCCGGTCATATCCAGTATGTGAAATCTTTGACGGCAGACTGCGATTACGATACGATTTTAGCAAAAGTTTCGCAGATCGGCGTTGCCTGCCATACGGGAAAGCCAAGCTGTTTTTTCAATCCGATTGTAAAAAAAGAATATATCGAAAAAAATCCTCTGAAGGTATTTGAAGAAGTGTACGGAATCATCAAAGACCGGAAAGAGCATCCCAAAGAAGGATCTTATACAAATTATTTGTTTGAAAAAGGCATCGATAAAATTTTAAAAAAGATTGGAGAAGAAAATACGGAAATTGTAATCGCGGCGAAAAACCCGAATCCGGAAGAAATTAAATATGAAATTTCCGATTATCTGTATCACTTGATGGTATTGATGGCGGAAAAAGGCGTGACATGGGAGCATATTACGCAGGAACTTTCCAAGCGTTAAACAAAATGATCGGACGGAAGCATAAAATCGGACAGTCCCGTCATATAGTGAAGTAAAGGAACTATCAGGAGACTAGAACTTTATGCGAATGGAAGATGTAGATGCACGCAAAGCATATATACAAAAAGTAAGGAACTCATTTGATTCTCCAGCAAGGAACTATGAATTTGAAACAGGCGGCAGTACAAAAGGAGAAGCAAATGAGGGCTTCTCCTTTTTTAAAATCCGGCTTTTGATTGCCGTAGTATTATTTGCCGCCTATGTGTACTGCGACAGGACGGGTACGTTTTTCTACGGTTATTCTGCCGAAGATGTTGCAAAAGAAATTGCACAGGATCTGGATTACCAAAAAACCGGAGAAGAACTCGTACAGGCGTTTCATCAGATCATGCAGTCGGAATAGTCCTACAGTTATATTCAGACGATTCGAACCCGGTATGCCTTCAGCCAGTAATTGACCTGCAGCATATAGGCAAGCATCTGCGGTCCTGCCATAAGCTGGCCATACCACGGCCTGCCGTAATCGGAAGGACTGTTTAAAAAACGCTGTACTTTTTTTGGATCCAGGAGCGTGCGTATGGGAGAGGAGGGAGTGGACAGCACTTCCCGCAGCTGTTTTCCCAGCAGTTTCTCATAAGAAGGATCGTACGTTTTCGGGTAAGGGCTTTTTTTCCGCCACAGAATATCTTTGGGAACCAGTTTCGCTCCGGCGTGTCGAAGCAGCCCTTTGACCAGACCGTCAGGGCACTTCATATGCCAGGGAATATTAAAGACATATTCTACGATTCTGTGGTCTGCAAACGGAACCCTGGCTTCCAGGCCGCTGTACATGCTGGTACGATCCATGCGGTCTAAGAGTGTGACCATAAACCAGCGCAGATTCAGATAAGCGATTTCCCGCCGTCTTTTTTCTTCCGGCGTATCTTCGGCAAGAAGCGGCGTTTCATTTATTGTTTTTTCATATGCCTCTTTGGCGTACTCTTCCATAGAAAGCTCCCGAATCAGAGCATCATCCAAAAGCGTCTGCCTTGGTGCCATATCCTGCGACCACGGAAATGCATCTGTTTCAAACGCTTGTTTGTTATGAAACCATGGATAGCCTCCGAAAATTTCATCGGCGCATTCCCCGGTCAGCGTTACTTTATTGTGCTGTACGACCCGGGAACAGAAATAGAGCATTGAGGATTCGACATCTGCCATACAGGGAAGATCTCTGGCATCTACGGCTTTGTACAGGCAGTGTAGCTGCTCTTTGTTGCCGCATTCCAAATAGCGGTGGTCTGTGCCGCAGTGAGATACCATCTGTTCTACAAACGGACGGTCCTGACTGGGCTGGAACGCATTAGATTTGAAATATTTCTGATTATCCGTAAAGTCAAATGAAAATGTATGCAGCGTTTTTCCTTGTTTTTTCAATTCTTCGGCACAGACTGCCGTAACCAGGCTGCTGTCAATGCCGCCGGATAAAAAGGTACTGATTGGGATATCCGAGAGCATTTGCTTTTTTACGGCATCCGAAAACAGCCACGCTGTTTTTTCAATCGTGGTTTTCATGGAATCTTCATGAGGGCGGCTTTCTAAACTCCAGTAAGCTTTGTCAGAATAAGAATACCGGTCTAACGTAAGTACATGCCCCGGAAGCACTTCAAAAATATCTTTAAATACTCCTTTTCCGTAAGATTTTGCCGGACCTAAGGCAAAGATTTCACATAATCCGTTTTTATCCAGCAGGGGTTCTACGCCGGGATAGGCAAACAGCCCCTTAATTTCCGAAGAAAAAATAAACGTATCGCCTTTTTTTGTATAAAACAGCGGTTTTACACCGAGCCGGTCACGAAACAGACATAATGTCTTAGAATGGGAATCCCAGATCGCTGCAGCAAAAATGCCGTTTAGCCTTTTGATAAATTCCCTGCCGTGCAGCATGTATCCGACAAGGATGACTTCCGTATCGCTCGCCGTTTCAAAAGAAGCCCCTTCTGCTGTAAGCGATTCTTTTAATTCATGCATATTGTAAATTTCACCGTTAAACACAATGGCAAATTCTGTTTCTCCGCTTTTTCTGACCATCGGCTGTTCTCCGGTCAGAAGATCGATGATCTTAAGACGAACATGGGCGAATCCGCAGGAGGAAGATAAATATGTCCCGTCTTGATCCGGTCCTCTGTGTTTTTGTACTTTATTCATGCGTTCCAATACGGGCAGCCACTTCATTTTTTCTCTGGTATAATCCCTTTTTGGGTTAAAAAATCCGGCAATACCGCACATATGGATGTTCTCCTATCTTTATAAAATTTACGGTTACATATGATTTGACGCGGGGTTAAACGAGCGTTTCCGTCTGTCGTTTAGTCCGAACCTGCACAGCGGATAATCGGCTGGATCTGTTTTCCGGACAAAGCCGCTTCGATTGACGGGATCAAAAGGTCTGTATGCGCGATCATAGAGTTCGGCTTTTTCGCAGGATTATCCTGTCCGAACGGAATAAAGTAAATATGTTTGGCATTGAGCAGCAGACCGATATTCTTCATGTTCATTCCCAGGGCGTCATTTGTGGAAAGAGAGATCAAAAGGGGTTTATTATTGCGCAGATGCGCTTTTGCCGCCATCAGTACGGGGGTGTCAGTGATCCCGTTCGCCAATTTGGCGATCGTATTTCCCGTACAGGGGAATAAAACCAAAATATCCAGATAACTTTTCGGACCGATCGGTTCTGCCTGCGGAATGGTCCGTATAGGCGCCTGCCCGGTGATTTCTTCGGCTTTTTTCAAAAAATCTTCCGCATTGCCGAAACGGCTGTCTAACGTTTGGGAAGCGTTTGAAAAAATAGTCTGTACGACTGCGCCTTCCTCTGCGAGTTTTTTCAGTTCTTCAAACACTTTTTCATATGTACAGAAAGAGCCGGTAAATGCGACTCCGATATGCTTTCCTGTTAAAGACATATATAAACTCCTTTCCTAATTATGTACTTGATCTTTGTATGGATGCAAGGATTGCACGGGCAGAAGAAAGCGGAGCGTATCTGCCCGGAAGCCCGGGAAGATGCACTGCCCGGATGTTTCTCTCTTTGGCGGCAGCAAAATCAACGCCGCCCGGGGATGAAGCAATATCCAAAATCTGTGTCTGAGGATGGATATGCATGAGAACCTCTTTTGTTAAAATCATGGCGGGGATGGTATTAAAAATAAAATCATAACCGTCTGCATGAGAAAGAAACATACGCAGCTCCAAGGCTTCTTCTGCAGATAAAGCCGCCTGTGCCAGTTCTTCCCAACAAGAAGAAACGACCGTTACATGGCAGGACAGTTTGCAAAGACGATCTGCCAGAATACGGCCGCATTTTCCGTAACCCAATACGGCGCAGTGGCTTTTATGGAGATTTATGGGGGCAGACCGTATCGCTTCGCACAGGACGCCTTCTGCCGTTGCAACCGTATTAAAATAAGCCAATGCAAGATCCTCCATAAGATCATATACAGAAACATCTTTTTTCAATGCTTTTTGACGGAAACTGCCGGGAATACAGCCGGCAAAAAAATATTGTCCTGGCATCAGCAGAGATAAGACCTGCTGCAAAGAAATGTTTTTTTTCAGACTGCTTTGATTTAAGCAATCTGGATCTTTGCCAAAAGGAATGGGACAAATGATGCGTTTGGAACCGGTGACGGCGGATTCTAAGGAAGAAAGGGCGGGAGAATAGCTGGTATGGCAGACCTGCCTTGCCTGAGGACAAAGAGCAAAGTGGCAGACATTTTCTTTTCGGCATTCCAGTTCTTTCAGCAGATATGCCTGGCGCAGGTCACCGCCGATGACTGCGTATTCGTAACGGAAAGAGCTCATGGAAATGTCTCCTGACAAAAAGGATTTCTTTATGTTATGCACAAGGGCCGGAAATGGTTATTCCGGCCAGTTTCAGGAATCACGTTTGATAAAGACAGGCAGAGAGTGCGTCTGCACAGTTGAAATGCTGTTTTATTTATGATACGCTCTGACAGGGAGAGTAAAGAATTTTGTCTGAAAACTAAGAAGGATCCCAAAAAAGTGCAAGGTCAGGCGGACAATAAGAAAATACCGCAAAACACAAAAACAGAATGCCTGTCAGGATATAGAGTAAAACGGCACAGGAGTTGAGGCAACAGGATTTTGCGAAGTGATATGCAAGACAAAACGCGATTATGGTACTAAAAATAAATATACCGATATCCCATATAAAAATATGTCTGCCGATTATATTTGTATAGGCATAAAAACATATTGGGATTGCCGCTGTCCCGCACAGGATTCCGAGGCAAAGCGCCGGTGCAAGAGACGGATTGTCCGTCTGCAGCTTTCGGATCATATAGATTGCATACGCCAGCATGGGAAAGAAGATTAATTTCATATGCTCCCATATAGATTCATTCACCGGAGTAAACAATCCGGCAATGAAATTTTTTCCGGTCCATTCATATAAAAAATGTGCAAGCGTGCCCGTAATCAGCACAAAAAAGATCCCGATAACGATATCGCGTTTGCATGTGTTCATATTTATCACCTCACAAAACAGTATATGTAATGGAGCATGCATTATACATCGAGACACTGCATCACAGCGCAGCTGATCGAATGGCTGATAAAATATGAATTGTGAAATGAAAAGGATAAAAAACTGCTGTAAGACGGCTTTTGACAAAAGAAAGGAAACGGAATGCCATGAAGATTACGATTGTATGCGTAGGAAAAATAAAAGAAGATTTTTACCGAAAAGCAATAGCGGAATATGCCAAACGGCTGAGCCGGTATATCAAACTTGAAATCATAGAAGCGGCAGATGAAAGAACGCCGGATTCCGCCGGAGCTGCATTGGAACTGCAGATCAAAGAGAAAGAGGGAGAAAGACTGCTGCGTTATATCAAAGAAGATGCTTATGTGATCGCGCTTGCACTTGAGGGGAAAGAATTTGATTCCGTTCAGATGTCAAAATCACTGGAGCATTTTGGGATGATCGGGAAAAGCAGCCTGATTTTTGTAATCGGAGGCTCACTTGGTCTGTCTGAACAGGTTTTAAAAAGAGCAGATGAAGCCTGGAGTTTCTCTAAACTGACATTTCCGCATCAGCTGATGCGGGTAATTTTGCTGGAGCAGATTTATCGAAGCTTTCGGATTATGCATCACGAACCATATCATAAGTAAAGGCGAAAGGGAATGGAAGTTCCTGGAAATAAAAGAGAATACATACATTCCTGCTTTTTTCCCTGATTCTGCGTTTTGGTTCTGTTCCTTGTGTTTTCCTTATTTTCTCCCTGCATTTTGGGCAATACTTTGATATTCCTCTCATGTGTCAATGAATGCCCTGACGGGGAGCATACCGTATCAGACATCCACAAAGGCAGGACTGTCAGCCTGCGCGTTATAAAAGACACTTCCCGGGAAGAGCCGTATATACTTGCAGTAATCTTTTTGGAGGGTATCAGGGTATGCAGTACCATCAGGACCTATTACCGCCCGAAAAAGAACAGGCGATTGGTTTATTCGGGCGGCAGAGGGTTAAATCTCTGTCGTTTTTCTTTTCGGGAAGTTATTGAAATGAATTTTTTATTCAGATACACTATATGCAAGTTTACAAAAGATAGCAGAAAAAGAGAGGAAATATAAAGCAGATTAAGCTATTCTTGTTTGCGAGGAGGTAAGAAGATGGAATGGTTGAAAAAGCTTGGAGCCGCCATTGATTACATAGAAGATAATCTGGACAAGGAAATATCATATGACGAAGCCGCCCGCATTGCGTGTTGTTCTCCATATTATTTTCAGCGTATTTTTTCTTATGTTTCGGGCGTGTCATTGGCAGAATACATACGCCGCCGAAAAATGACACAGGCAGCATTTGAATTGCAGCGGACAGACGAGAAAGTAATAGATATTGCTTTGAAGTATGGCTATTCCTCTCCGACTTCTTTTAATCGGGCTTTTCAGAATGTTCATGGAATTACGCCAACAGCCGCAAAAGCTATGGGGTGTATCCTGCAAGCATATCCGTCAATTCAGTTTAGAATAGAAATAACAGGAGGAAGTGCTATGGTGTATCACATTGCGGAAAAACAGCCCCTGCATATTGTGGGAATCCGCATTCCTTTGACCTATGATATGGAAAAAAATTTAAGGATAGTTCCCAATTTTTGGAAAACCACATTGCAAGGAAACCAATTTTCGGAAATATGCAAATTATCTAATCAAGAGCCAAATGGGATTTTAGGAATCAGTGTATATGAAAGTCCAAAAGAAATCTATTATTATATCGGCGTTACTACCAATACTTCTGCCCCTGCGGATATGTACGAGTATGAAATTCCTGCGGCAACTTGGGTTATATTTGAGAATGATGGACGTTTTAAAGAAGATGTCCAAAGTGTATTCAGACGGTTTTATATGGAATGGCTGCCGTTCTCTGGATATAAATATGCTGAACTGCCAGATATTGAAGTGTATCCGATTTGTGACAGCCAGCCGGCACATGGACATTCTAAAGTATGGATTGCAATCAAAGAGGAGGACAGATAGGAAATGTATCATTTAAGACTAAAAGGCAACCATTATGAAATGGGTGTGAAGCGTGGAAAAATTTTTAACAAATGCCAAATCTCTTTTCCGCTTCAGTTAGATGATTTTCAACTGGAACATGGAAAACAAAGTGAGGAGATATTAAGAAAGATTTTTCCAGAAGTGTGTGAGGAAATAAGAGGGGTAAGTGACATCATAGGAGCAGACTATCTGCATTTTGTTTCGTGGATGCTGTGTATGGGATGCTGTATGTATAATCTGGAAGATAACTTCCCTATTGAGGTTCGGGGCTGTACGGCTTTTGCCTATTCCCAAAATGGCAGATTGGTATATGGCAGAAATAATGACCTGCCGCCCTACCTGCGTGATGGATGTAAAAGTGAAATTTACGCACCGAGGAATGGAAACAGATTTCAAATCACTACATCCTCTTTCATCAACGGGGAAGAGGGACTGAACGAACACGGGCTTGCCGTGGCAATGACGTTTGTAATGACCGAACTTAAAAAGATAAAGGCAGGGTTTAACTCATGTTTTATTGTACGGTATTTGCTTGAAAAGGCAAATGATACAGAGCAGGCGGTTTCGTTACTTATGAATCTGCCGATCGCTTCTAACTGTAACATTTTACTTGCCGATAAAAGCGGCAATATGGTAGTAATCGAATGTACGCCGACTCTCAAAAAAGTCCGTGAAGCGGAAATCTTTTATGGAAACAGGATTGTTTGTACTGTCAATAGTTTTACTTCTGATGAAATGAAGCCCTATGACGATGCAAATGGGAATGATTATGATTCCCACAAGCGGTATAAGGTTGTCATAGACAGCTTTTCTTCGGGGAAGATAAGGGACGATTATATTGAGACTACCGAGCAGCTCTTGAAAGGCGATTATGGATTTATGTGCCAATATGACAATGAGCCAGACTTTGAAACAGTTTGGAGTTCCATATTTGACTTGGAAAGTTTAGCCATTTACCGTGCAGAGGGCGACCCAAGAAAGAAGAAATTTATCAGCGATAACAGGTTGCATGATTTAAAATTTAAGTGAGCAGGGATAATGGAAACTTAACAAAGCAAAGCATAGAATATCAGGAAAAGCTGTTGTTAGTTTACTATACTATGGTTACGGAAGGAGGAAAAAACATGGAATGGGTGAAAGGGTTACAGAAGGCAATAGATTATATTGAAGACCATATTACGGAAGATATAGACTATGCTGAAATTGCAAAACAGGCATATTCTTCCAGTTTCCATTTCCAGAGGGTTTTCCATATTATCTGCGGCTATTCTATTGGCGAGTATATCCGCAACAGGCAATTGTCGCTGGCAGGAACGGATTTATCGTCTGGAAATGAAAAGGTGATAGATATTGCCTTAAAATACGGATATAACAGCCCAGAGAGCTTTAGCAGGGCATTCACAAAGTTCCACGGGATTACGCCTGTCCAAGCGAAAAACGAAAAACTTACACTCAAATCCTTTTCCAGAGTTTCCGTAAAAATCACATTAGAAGGAGGAACGACAATGGATTACAGAATTGAAAAACGGGAAAGTCGATTTGCAATCGACCCAAGTGGGAAAGCCAAGTGGGAAAGACAGACCGAATAAAATATTTTTCATTCCATTTTATGAACCTTTCGTGCCTTGCACTCCAAAAAAACAGAAAATCTGCCGATAAATTAAGTGGAGGAATCCAATAAAATTTGAGGGGATAAACGTAGAATATAGCGGCAGCTGATAACGAAAGAAATCATCTGAATTGTGACTCAAACGAGGGTGTAAGATAAAAAAGCTGCCGAAGAAAAATTTGTCGAAAAGCGCAGGCAGTAATTATCACATTTTGAGTCAGGAGGTTTCAATAATGGGCATAAATGCAATAGGAACAACAGGATATCCGTCAGGAGGATATCAAACCAGAAAAGCAGAAAGAACGATCGAATCCGGTACTGTGGAAAGTATAAAAACAGCGGCGGAACAGGCAGTGCAGGAGAACATAATTGATTACGATGAAAAAGCCTTTGCTATGGTTGGTCCCAATGCACCGCAAAACGTAAAGGATGCATGGATGGAAGCGGCGAAAGAAGTACATGCGAATGGGTTGGGAATTCGGGAAAACGGAATGATGACTCATATATCGCAGATGATGGTTCAGAGGCTCAATAAAATGTTTCAGGGTGAATACGGGAGCCCGGATATTTTGGGAAACAGTGTAAAATCTGCCATCCGTGCAACGAAACAGGCGCTGTACGATTTAGAACATCCCATCGCATATACCCCCAAAAGCATAGAAGTTCAGCAGTCCCAAATCAAAGAAAGACAATTTTACCATGCGTTTTTAGAGAAGCTGGAACAGTTGTAGGAGGGTGTATTACCAACCATAGAGCAGCAGCCGTATCTTTAAACTGTCTATAAAAATATAAAGGATTGGACATAGCTATCCACCGAGTTGGACAAGTTTATGATCGGTATCATGCGGAGACAACGAAAACAATATGCATGGCACAGAAACATCCGCATGGAAGGAAACAGGAGACATACAGATATGATCGGAAGCAGAAGAAATGGCAGCGTTCAAGAACGGCAGCCGGACAAATGAAAGGAGATTTAGAATTGAATCATATATATAATATCACCAGTCCTCTGACCGGGGGATCCCATTATGGAAATAAGGGCTTTGCCTCTCCTATGAAGGAGCTGAATGAACAGACTGTTTTGGTAGAAAATTGTGAAAATAAAAATGACAGCTACCGTCAGAAAACCAAATATGATGATAAGACAGACAGCTATTACAGTACATATGATATTGGCATATTATTGCAGAACACTGACAGCTATCTGGAAGGAAAACTTGAGACAAACGAGGATACCGATTATTATTCTTTTTCCTATACTCAAAGAAGTTTTTATGAAAAGATGGAAATAGGAACAAAAGTTACCATCCGGCTGGAACATATCCCGGAAGACTGCGATTATGATCTTGTGGTTTATGATACACAGGGGAACCAGATTGGAATGGCGAAAGATACCGGCGACGGCAGCAAGGAACTTACCCTGCCGGATTGGAACAACTCAGGCTGCTATACTATCAAAGTGGAAAACCACGGCGGCAGGAATGCAGATGCAGAACAACCTTACCGCATTCGTATTACAGAAGAAAAATTTCAAAAAGATACGACGGCGGACGGCGGGCAGGAATATGACGATGAAATTGAAAAACTGCACAAAGAGCAATATCATTCCCTGCCTGAGGATGAACGCTATACAGGTACAAAAACTGTAGAGGAATTGTTGGAGAAAAAGGCATCCGGAAAAAGTATGGATAAACGGGAGGAGGCTTACCTGAAAATTTTTGCCAGCCTGCAGGAATATGAACGGGCAGCAGCCAGCAGCCGAATGAAAAACACATGGTTCCCCAAGATACAGGATGCGTTGGAAAAAGCGGGATTGGACTTACGTGGGAGAGAATATGCCATCGAAATGGATCTATATGGTAAAATAAGCGTTACCGGAGATTTATCGGAAGAAGAAAAGCAAACGGCTGCACGCGTGATGAAAGAACAGTTTTCAGACGAACTGTGGAACTGCCATATGCAGGCGTCCGATTCTACCACAGCAGAATACCGTCGGATCGATGCCTACAGGGAGATTTCAGGCTTTCTTCAAAAATCAACGAACGGCCGGTATTCATGGAGTGACATTTCAGTGGATGAAAACGGAAAGATCAGAGGACTTTCCGAAAAAATGTGTCAGTTATTAAATTCTCAGGAGAGCAATGGCAGATATGAACAGTTAAGGGATGACATTTTTATGCTCTATGATTATGAGAAGATATATGGAATGCAGGGACTTTCAGATTACAAGGTAAAATATGAAGTATCCGGCTCAAATATTAAGATGATAACGGATTAATATTGTAATTGCCAAATAGATAGAATAGATAATAGATATAGGAAATATCCGTAACTTCGGAACATCCGCAGAATCGTTTCGTTGCAAAAGCATACCAGGAGCTTGTTTTTCATTGTCATATATGTCCCCATGTGGTAAGCTTAACAAAAATAACAAAAAAGCTGAAAAGTTTTTCGGCGGGCAAAAACAGAGGAATGAAATGAGAAAAAAACATATCGTTTTACTATGCAGCACATGCTTTCTTCTGCTGTCCACGGCAGGATGCAGTCTGCAGTCTTCACCCGGTACAGGTTCCATGGAAGTAACGGAAGTTCCTGACAGCAGCAAACTGCAGTCTGATCCTTATCCTCCCGACTATGCGCAGGGGCAGAACACGAAAGAGAAATCTACCCTGCTTCTTACGGAACCGGAGCAAAATGAGTCGTTTTGTTTTGTTGACGCCTGGGGAGAATGGTTTGAAACGATGATAGACCCAAATTTAAAGCAGCATACGTACGACTGGAATTGCCTGGAACGAAACGGAGATGAGATCACATATGAGAAAGATCCCAGATATGTGATAAAAAAAGGCATCGACGTATCCCATCACCAAGGTAAAATCGACTGGGAAAAAGTAAGGGCAGACGGCTATGAATTCGCGTTTATCCGGATAGCTTACCGGGGTTACGGAGAAGAAGGCAGTTTAAATTCGGACAGAGAATATGAAACGAATCTTACAAATGCAAAAGCAGCCGGCATGCAAACGGGCGTTTATGTATTTTCACAGGCTGTCAGCGAATTGGAAGCAATCGAAGAGGCGCAGTTCGTCTTACATCATCTAAAAAATTATTCCATCGACCTTCCGATCGTCTATGATCCGGAACAAATCCGGGATCAAAAAGCCCGAACCGACCACGTTACACGTGAACAATTTACAAAAAACGCAGTTGCGTTTTGTAAGGAAGTAAAAGCAGCCGGATATCAGCCGATGATCTACAGCAATATGTACTGGGAAGCTTTTTTACTCGACTTCAAACAGCTTCAGGAATATTCCGTCTGGTACGCAGACTACGAAATCATTCCACAGACTCCTTATGCATTTGAATTTCTGCAATATTCGGAAAGCGGATGTGTAGACGGAATTGAAGGACCCGTGGATCTGAACCTGTGGTTCATACCCAGAGAATAGTCTGATCGGGCAGCTTGTTTTTAATAATTTCTATCTGCCCAAAATATATGTGTCCCGTAAATTCTGCTGGAACAAACAGGAGCGCCGGAGGGGAAAGGAAAACAGAAAAAAATTCTGCCGTTATGTTTGATTGCTGCGATCCTGTTGATCGTTGTGCTTTGCGGGATCTTCTTGATGAACCGGAATGAAAAGGATGTCGGTTTATTTTACGGTTTAGCCTGGGGAACAAGCTACAGCGACGTAAAAGCAGAATTGGAACAGGAAAGCATCGGAAAAGTAACGACAGATGACAAGAAGCAAATCGTGATTGTCAGCGCTGAAAATTTTGATAACCATGAAGGCGTATCTGCAAAAATCTTATATAAATTTGATGAGGACGGAGCCGTTTGTAGTGTATTTATCGCTTTAGATAATGAAAACAGCGCGTATTCGGATCAGGAGTTAATAAGTCTGTATGAGAAAGAATTTACGGATTTATGCGGAGAAGGCGAAGCCAATGACGATGTTGTCCTTACAAATTGGACGACGCCGGAAAGCAGCATTCAATTGACCTATCTTTCGGATGGTTTTATCATATTAGAATATACGGATGCCGATCACGAAGAGGTGGAAGAATAGAAGCAAAGGAAAATTAAAATTTTTTGCTATAAACAAAACAGAAGCATCCCGGATATCGTATGATATCCGGGATGTATCATATTCAGACCTTTATATTCGCAGTTTTGCTACTATTGACAAATCAACGATTATCGTGTATGCTGACTTTCGTACACTGAATTAGTACATTAAAAAAGAAACCTGTATATGAAAAAGAAATCACTTAAAATGTGAGGAGGAAGTTTTATGAAGCTGAAAAAAGTAATATCCGTTGCATTAATGGCAGCTATGACAATGACGCTGATGGCAGGTTGCGGTTCTAAGCCGAACGATCAGACGAGCAGCAGCGGAGACGGGGAAGTATTTAAAATCGGCGGGATCGGTCCCGTAACCGGCGGAGCTGCCGTTTATGGCGAGGCGGTAAAAAACGGCGCAGAGCTGGCAGTGAAGGAAATCAATGAAGCAGGCGGAATCAACGGCGTTCCGATCGAGTTTAATTATCAGGACGATGAGAACGACGCAGAAAAAGCAGTCAATGCGTATAACACATTAAAAGACTGGGGTATGCAGATGCTGCTTGGAACGGTAACTTCCGCTCCGTGCGTGGCAGTCGGAGAAGTTGCCCAGGAAGACAATACCTTTATGCTGACGCCTTCCGGAACGGCAGTAGACTGTGTAAAATATGACAATGCATTCCGCGTATGTTTTTCGGATCCGATGCAGGGAATCGAATCGGCAAAATATATCGGAGACAACAAACTTGCAAAAAAAGTAGCGGCTATTTACGACAGTTCCGACGTATATTCTACAGGAATTTACCAGGCGTTTGCAGAAGAAGCAGAAAATCAGCTGTTTGAAATCGTTGCAGCGGAAGCGTTTACGGCGGAAAGCAAATCTGATTTCTCCGTACAGCTTCAGAAAGCAAAAGATGCCGGGGCGGAACTGGTCTTTCTTCCGTTCTATTATTCGGAAGCTTCCCTTGTGTTAAAACAGGCGGCAGGTATGAATTACAGCCCGATCTTCTTCGGATGCGACGGCATGGACGGAATTCTTGCGGTAGAGGGCTTTGATGCAAATCTGGCAAATGATTTGATTTTCTTAAGTCCGTTTACGCCGACTTCGGAGGATGAAGCAATCCAGAATTTCGTAACGTCGTTCCAGGATACATACGGCGGTACGCCGAATCAGTTTGCGGCAGACGCGTACGACGGCATATACGCAATCAAAGCGGCAGTTGAAAAAGCAGGTTCTACGGCAGACATGTCTGCAAGCGATCTGTGCGAGGCATTGAAAACGGCTATGACGGAAATTACAATTGACGGTGTAACGGCTAAGAGCCTTACCTGGGAAGCAAGCGGTGAGCCGAGCAAAGAGCCTATGGTAGTAAAAATCGCCAACGGTGATTATGCAGTTGTAGAGTAAGATCAGATTGGGGGTTATCTTTTTAAGATAACCCTTATCTTTTCATTTTTAAACCAAATGGGGGATTTATATGAGCTTTATATCTTATTTGATCAATGGCATCAGCCTTGGAAGCGTTTATGCGATCATTGCGCTTGGTTATACCATGGTATACGGAATCGCAAAAATGCTCAATTTTGCGCATGGCGATGTGATTATGATCGGCGCTTATGTTGTTATGGCTGCTGTAACAGGAGCGGGACTTCCGCCTGCGGCTGCAATTTTAGCGGCAGTTATTTTTTGTACGGTTCTTGGAATTGTGATTGAACGTGTGGCGTATGGGCCGCTGTTAAATGCAGCTTCTTCGCTTGCTGTATTAATTACGGCGATCGGCGTCAGTTACCTGCTTCAAAATATCGCGCTGCTGGTATTTGGAGCAAATACCATATCATTTCCGCATGTCATTTCCGTTCCGGCGCTTGTACTGGCAGACGGAGCGCTGACCATTACGGGAGAAGCGCTGATTACCATTATTTCATGTATTGTTATCATGGCAGGTCTGACTTTATTTATCCATAAATCCAAAGCCGGACAGGCAATGCTTGCGGTTTCCGAGGATAAAGGGGCGGCGCAGCTGATGGGAATCAATGTAAACGGGACAATTGCCCTTACGTTTGCGATCGGTTCCGCGTTAGCGGCAATCGCGGGTGTGCTGCTTTGTTCCGCTTATCCGACGCTGACTCCTTACACAGGCGCAATGCCCGGAATCAAAGCGTTTGTTGCTGCGGTATTCGGCGGAATCGGATCCATTCCGGGAGCTTTGATCGGAGGAATTCTCTTAGGCGTGATCGAAATTTTCGGAAAAGCCTATATTTCCTCTCAGATGGCGGATGCGATCGTGTTCGGCGTGTTGATCGTGATACTGATCGTGAAGCCTACAGGTATTCTCGGCAAAAACATTCAGGAGAAAGTGTAGGTGAGCGGTATGAAAAAGATAAGCAAAACAACAAAAAACAATATGGTTACATATCTCATGGTTCTCATTCTGTTCGTGATCATGCAGATACTCGTATCGGCGGGAAGCGTTTCCAGCCTTCTGCAGGGACTTTTGGTACCGCTTTGTGCTTATATTATTCTGGCGGTTTCCCTGAATCTGACCGTCGGCATTTTGGGAGAGCTGAGTCTTGGGCATGCGGGATTTATGTGCGTAGGAGCGTTTACAAGCGCATTTTTTTCCAAATGCATGGCAGAGGCGATCCCTGTTACGGGCGTTCGTTTTTTTCTGGCGCTTTTGATCGGAGCCGCATCCGCGGGCGTCTGCGGAATTTTGATCGGTATTCCGGTTCTGCGTCTGAAAGGCGATTATCTTGCGATCGTGACGCTGGCGTTTGGCGAGATTATAAAAAATATCGTCAACATCTTATTTATCGGAAAAGACGGAAACGGTTTTCATTTTTCAACGACGGATTCCAGGTCTCTCGGACTTGACGCCGGAGGAGAAGTGATTATCAACGGACCGCAGGGTATTACGGGAACGCCGAAGGATTCTACGTTTACGATCGGCGTAATTCTGATTTTTGTAACGCTTTTTATCGTCCTGAATCTGATTCATTCCAGAAGCGGCCGGGCGATCATGTCGATCCGCGATAACCGGATCGCTGCGGAATCGGTCGGTATCAACATTACAAAATATAAATTGATGGCATTTTCCATTTCGGCAGCGCTTGCCGGTCTGGCGGGCGTGATCTATGCGCATAACCTGGCGACTTTAACCGCCCAGCCGAAAAATTTCGGCTACAATATGTCCATCATGATTCTGGTGTTCGTTGTGCTTGGCGGTATCGGAAATATCCGAGGTTCTATTATTGCGTCGATTATTCTGACACTGCTGCCAGAGCTGCTGCGCGGTTTGAGTGATTACCGTATGCTGATCTATGCGGTCGTACTGATTGTGATGATGTTATTTAACTGGAGCCCGAAGGCGATTGCATGGCGGGAGAAATATACGGAAAAATTAAAACGCAGAACGAAGAGGGAGGTTTAGAAGATGGCATTATTAGAAGTAAATAATCTGGGAATCTCTTTTGGAGGACTGCGGGCAGTCAATGAATTTCACTTAAAGATTGAAAAGGGATGCCTGTACGGTTTGATCGGTCCCAACGGTGCCGGAAAAACAACCGTGTTTAACCTGCTGACCGGCGTATATAAGCCAAACGAAGGCGTAATCCTTTTGGACGGCAAAAATATCGTAGGGAAAAAGACGATTGAGATCAACAAAGAAGGAATTGCCAGAACATTCCAGAATATTCGCTTATTTAAGGATCTGACCGTCAAAGACAATGTCAAAGCCGGACTTCACAATCATTATCGATATTCTGCACTGGAGGGTATTTTCCGTCTGCCAAATTATTTTAAGAAAGAAAAAGAGATGGATGAAAAAGCAATGGAGCTGCTGCGTGTCTTCGATTTGGATCAGGAAGCCGACCTTCTTGCGTCAAACCTGCCGTATGGAAAGCAGAGAAAGCTTGAAATCACAAGAGCGCTTGCAACCAAACCAAAGCTGTTGCTGCTCGATGAGCCGGCAGCCGGAATGAATCCGAATGAGACGAAAGAACTGATGGAAACGATCCGGTTTGTCAGAGATTCGTTTGATATGACGGTTCTTTTGATCGAACATGATATGAAACTGGTGTCCGGGATCTGCGAGGAATTAACGGTATTAAATTTCGGGGAAGTGCTGGCAGAAGGAAAAGCCCAAGACGTCTTAAACGATCCGGAAGTCATCAAAGCATATCTGGGAGAATAGGGGGATAGTGATATGGCAATGCTTGAAATAAAAGACTTGGAAGTATATTACGGCATGATCCAGGCGATCAAGGGAATTTCCTTTGAAGTCAACGAAGGGGAAGTCATCGCTTTGATCGGTGCAAACGGCGCAGGCAAAACGACAATCCTGCATACGATCACCGGTCTTTTGTCTCCGAAAAAAGGATCGGTTGTGTTTGAAGGGAAAGATATCACAAAAGTTGCGGCACACAAAATCGTATCCCTCGGAATGGCGCACGTACCGGAAGGACGACGGGTCTTTGCAGAACTTACCGTATATGAAAATCTGAAAATGGGCGCATATACCAGAAAAGAAAAAAGCGAGATCGAACAGACGCTTTCCATGGTCTATCAGCGATTCCCAAGACTGAAAGAGAGAAAGAACCAGCTTGCCGGAACGTTAAGCGGCGGCGAGCAGCAGATGCTTGCCATGGGAAGGGCGTTGATGTCCCACCCCAAAATTATTGTGATGGATGAGCCTTCGATGGGGCTTTCTCCGATTCTCGTCAATCAGATCTTTGATATCATAGAAGAAGTCAGCAAGAGCGGGACGACAGTGCTTTTGGTTGAACAGAACGCTAAAAAAGCGCTTTCCATTGCAGACCGCGCCTATGTGTTGGAAACCGGAAAAATCGTGCTGGACGGAGACGCGCAGGCGTTACTAAACGACGATTCCATTAAAAAAGCATATCTTGGAGAATAGGAGGGTTTTGCATGCAGCATGTAGTGATTACAATTGCAAGGCAGTATGGCAGCGGCGGCAGGACCGTCGGTAAGATGCTGGCAAAAAATTTAAATATTCCATATTACAGCGGAAATCTTTTGAAAATGGCGTCCGAAGAAAGCGGAATCAATGAACAGTTGTTTCGGAAACTGGATGAAAAACTGAAAAACAGTCCGTTTTTGCGGATGTCAAGCGATATCTATACGGGAGATCTGATTCCGCCTGAAAGCAGTGATTTTGTATCTGCCAAGAATCTGTTTAACTATCAGGCGAAAGTAATCAAACGTCTGGCAGAGACGGAAAGCTGTGTGATTATCGGCCGTGCGGCAGATTTTATTTTAAAAGATTATCCAAATGTCGTCAGCGTCTTTGTTCATGGCTCCGCGGAATTTAACCTTGCAAGAGCGATGGAGCAAAACAGCATGACGGAAGAAGAAATGAAGAAATTCATTGCCAAAACCGATAAATACCGCGCTGAATATTATAAACATTACACCGGAAGAGACTGGACGGATGCAAGGAATTACGATCTTTGTTTAAACAGCAGTAAACTTGGCTTCGAAAAATGTGTAGAAGAGATTAAGGCTTATATGAACGTAAGGTTTTAGATGAAGAAGGTTTCAATACCTTTAGAACGGTTGGATCAAAATGTACATGAGAAAAGAATATATGGGGCAGACTGTATACGATGCTTTACAGGAACGGCTCAAATTTCTGTTTGAAGAATTTGAACACATATTTGTTTCCTTTTCGGGAGGCAAAGACAGCGGTCTTTTGCTGAATCTGGTATTGGATTTTCAGCGGAAACAATATCCCGAAAAAAAAATCGGCGTTTTTCACCAGGATTTTGAAGCGCAGTATACAGTAACAACCGAATATGTAGAACGCACCTTTACGCGAATTCAAGATGAAGTGGAACCTTACTGGGTATGTCTTCCGATGGCGGCAAGAACGGCGTTAAGCAGTTATGAAATGTATTGGTATCCGTGGGACGACACCAAAGAAGAATCCTGGGTCCGTCCTATGCCAAAACATCCGTATGTGATTCATCTGGGCAATAATCCGATGACGACCTATAGCTACCGGATGCACCAGGAGGATCTTGCAAAACAGTTTGCCCGCTGGTATCGGATTTCCCATAACGAAGGAAAAACGGTCTGCCTGCTTGGCATAAGAACCGACGAATCGCTGCAGAGATACAGCGGAATCTTAAACAAAAAATACGGTTACAAGGACAAATGCTGGATCAGCCGGCAGTTTAAAGACGTCTGGGCCGCGTCGCCTCTGTACGACTGGTCCAACAGCGACGTATGGCATGCAAATTATTTGTTCGGATACGATTATAACAGGCTGTACGACCTGTATTATATGGCGGGATTAAAACCGGATCAGATGCGGGTGGCGTCTCCGTTTAACGATTATGCGAAAGACAGCCTGAATCTGTACCGCGTCATCGACCCGGCAGTCTGGGTAAAGCTGGTAGGCAGAGTCAAGGGGGCCAATTTTACATCCATTTACGGAAAAACGAAAGCAATGGGATACCGCAGCCTGACGTTGCCGAAAGGACATACCTGGGAATCTTATACCAGGTTTCTTCTTAGTACGCTTCCGGCAGAACTTAGAAATAATTATGTCAAAAAATTCAATACTTCCATTCGGTTCTGGCATACAAAAGGGGGAGGATTGGAAGAGAACGTGATTCAGGATTTGATCGATCACGGGTACAATATCCGGCGGAACGGCGTATCGAATTATACCGTAATGAAAAATTCCCGTATTATATTTCTCGATAAAATTCCGGATGATACCGATGATATCAAGTCGTCGAGAGATATTCCCAGCTGGAAGCGGATGTGCTGCTGTATATTGAAAAACGACCATATCTGTCGTTCTATGGGCTTTGGTATGAGCAGAGAACAACAAAGACGAATCGATGTTCTCAAATACAAATATGGGAAGGTGGGTAAATAAGATGGCGTTTTTTAGCCCTGTATATCAGGTAATAGCCGTACCGATTGAAAAAATCGTTCCGAATACATATAATCCGAATGCAATTGCACCGCCGGAAATGAAGCTTTTGTATGACAGTATTAAAGAAGACGGATATACGATGCCAATTGTCTGTTATTATGTCAAAGAAGACGATCAATATGTGATCGTAGACGGTTTTCACCGTTACCGCGTGATGCTGGATTATCCGGATATCCGAGAGCGGGAGGGCGGAATGCTTCCGGTTTCTGTTATCGATAAATCCATCGACAACCGCATGGCAAGTACAATCCGCCATAACCGTGCACGCGGAACGCATGATGTAGACCTGATGAGCAATATTATTCAGGAGCTGCATGAGCTCGGCAGATCGGATGCTTGGATTTCCAGGCACCTTGGCATGGACAGAGATGAAATCCTGCGGTTAAAGCAGATCACGGGACTTGCGGCTCTGTTTCGTGACGTTGCGTTCGGCGAGGCATGGCGGCCTGTGGAGGATGAATCTTATCAGGAAGAACCGGAAGCGGTCTGTTTGGAAGCGAGTCTGGAAGAGAAGGAAGCGGCGAGGAAGATGCGTTGAAGATGGAAAAGAAAGGAAACTTATGAGAACACTTGCCTTAAACGATGAACTATTACTGAAAATCGACAAACCCGCACGTTACATCGGAAATGAAGTCAACAGCGTCATGAAAAATCCTGACAGCGTAGATATCCGCTTCGCCATGTGTTTTCCCGACGTATACGAAATCGGCATGTCCCACCTTGGGATTCAGATTTTATACGATATGTTCAATCAGAGAGATGACGTCTATTGTGAACGCGTCTATTCTCCGTGGACAGATCTGCATCCGATTTTAAAGGAAAAGAAGATTCCTCTTTTCGCACTGGAATCTCAAGATCCCATTCGGGACTTTGATTTTCTGGGTATTACCATCCAATACGAAATGTGCTATACGAATATTGTGCAGATTCTGGATCTTTCGCAGATTCCGATTCTGGCAAAAGACCGTAAGGGGCGGGACCCGTTTGTCATCGGAGGCGGTCCCTGTGTATACAACCCGGAGCCTTTGGCGGACTTTTTTGATTTGTTTTATATCGGGGAGGGAGAAACCAGCTATGACGCCCTGTTTACAATTTATAAAGAATGGAAAGCTTCCGGAGCAGAACGCAGAGATTTTTTAAAAAAAGCTGCAAATGTTCCGGGAATTTATGTACCTTCCCTGTATGAAGTGTCTTATCAGAAAGACGGTACGATACAAAAATTTTCTCCGGTGGAAGAGGGGATACCGGAAACGATCGAAAAGCAGGTAGTGATGGAATTGACGGAAGCTTCTTATCCGAAAAAGCCGTTGGTTCCGTTCATCAAGGTGACGCAGGACCGCGTCGTACTGGAGATCCAGCGCGGCTGTATTCGCGGCTGCAGGTTCTGCCAGGCGGGAATGATTTACCGTCCCACAAGAGAAAAAGACGTTTCCGTATTAAAGCAATATGCTTACAATATGTTAAAGTATACCGGACAGGATGAGATTTCGTTAAGTTCCTTAAGTTCTTCCGATTATTCCAAGTTAAAGGAATTGGTCATGTATTTAATCGAGGAATTTAAGGGAAAAGGCGTAAATATTTCTCTTCCTTCTCTTCGGATCGATGCATTTTCCCTGGATGTTATGGGAAAAGTACAGGACATAAAAAAAAGCAGCTTAACGTTTGCACCGGAAGCCGGTTCCCAGAGGTTAAGGGATGTGATCAACAAAGGATTAACGGAAGAGGTCATATTAAACGGCGCGAAAGAAGCGTTTGCAGGCGGCTGGAATAAGGTAAAGCTTTACTTTATGTTAGGACTTCCGACAGAGACAAAAGAGGATAGGGAGGCGATCGCAGAGCTCGCCGATCAGATCGCCGTCCGTTATTATGAGATATCAAAAGATCAGAGAAACGGAAAATGCCAGATTACAATCAGCACGTCGTTTTTTGTACCAAAACCGTTTACCCCGTTTCAATGGGTTGGGATGTATCCGAAAGAACATTATCTGGACTGTGCAAAAACCGTCAGTGAAGCGGTGAAACACCAGCGGAACAAAAAGAGCATCCGCTACAACTGGCATGAAGCCGACGTGACGGTGTTGGAGGGCGTATTTGCCAGGGGAGACCGAAGACTGGGCAGAACGATTCTGCGTGCCTATGAAAAAGGCTGCCTGTTTGACGCATGGAGCGATTATTTCCGGAATGAAATCTGGATGGAAGCGTTTAAAGAAACAGGCATCGATCCGGATTTCTATACGTTAAGGGAACGGAAAGAGGACGAGATTTTCCCATGGGATTTTATTGACGCCGGAGTGACGAAACCCTTTTTAAGGAGAGAATACGAAAACGCACTGGCGGGAAAAGTGACAAAAAACTGCCGGGCGGCCTGCAGCGGCTGCGGCGCAGGAAAATATCAGGGAGGTGTCTGCGTTGAAGATAAGGATTCGGTTTAAAAAATACGGCGTGATGAAATTTATCGGGCATTTGGATATGATGAGATATTTTCAGAAGTCGATCCGCAGGGCGAATATTCCGATTGCCTATTCCGGCGGATTCAGCCCGCATCAGATCATGTCGTTCGCGGCTCCGCTGGGTGTCGGAATTACAAGCGATGGAGAATATCTGGATATTGAAGTAAATTCTACGGAAAGTTCGACCGCGGCTGTTCGGGCGTTAAATGAAGTTATGGTTGAAGGCGTGGAAGTGGTTTCGTACCGAAAGTTAAAGGATACCGACAAGAAGGGAATGACACTTGTAGCCGCTGCAGAGTATAAGATTTGGGTGAAAGACTCTTATCAGGCTCCTTGTGTGGATTATGAAGCTGCTTTGGAAGAATTTTACCATAAGCCAAAGGAAATCATGATCATAAAACCCACCAAAAAGGGCGAAAAAACCATGGATTTAAAGAAGCTTGTCTACGATTTTCGTATTTCCATGGAAAAGGATTCACCCGTCTTTTATCTGTATGTATCCGCCGGAAGCGTTGACAATGTAAAACCGGAGCTGGTTTTATCTGCTTTTTATGAATCTATGGGAGAAGCGTTTGATCCGTTATCCGTACAGGTTCATCGAATCGATGTATACGGAAAGGCAGACGGCAGCTTTCTATCTTTAGGTGAGACGGGGGAAGAGATATTTTAATTTAAAGATGAAAACGTCTGTGTTTAGGCTGTTTCATCTTTTTATGTATCCGAACATGCTTGGTCCACAAAGAATTCTATAAAAGGCTTTCTGTGTCATAAGATTGGAACGTATAAAAAACAGTTGATGCAGATATACTAATGCCATATAATAGAAACGTAAATAAATTACGGCATAATCAGCATGCGCAGTAAAAAAATGTTGCGGAGAAGGATGATGATTAAAAAAATTACAATCAAAAATTTTAAATGTTTTAAAAATGAAACCGTGTTAGATCTAAAGAAAACAAATTATAAATTACTGGAACAAAATACCTGCGGGAAGCTTTTGAAAGGTCTGTTATTTGTAGGCGAAAATGCTTCAGGAAAAACATCTGCCATTTTACCGCTCAAACTACTGCTTGATTTGTTATTTAAGGATCAAGAAGTTGAATTCGTTTTGTACCAGTGCTTGTTTTCAAAAGATAAAAATACGGAACTGAGATTTGAATTTGAATTGGAAACGCATACAATTTCCTATTTCCTGTCATTTTCCAAAACAGCCATTATAGAAGAACGATTATCTGTAGATGATCAGCTTATCATTGAAAGGCTGGGTGGGAGCGGTAAATTATTTTTAGGATCTGAAACTACATTACATGATGTTGACAAATCGTTACTCTTTTTAAAACGGGTATATTTCAGTACAAAATTTGAGGGAAATGAGATTTTAGGAAGATGGTTTGATTATCTGAAAAAGTCAATCTATATCAATACGTATTCCAAGCAAATTACAACGTATGACGGAGAAAGCTTGATTGTCAGAAAATATATGGAGGCACATGGCGCAGAAAAATTGAATGAATTTTTTAAGAATCATCATTTTAATTATTCGATTCAGTATGCCAAAATGGCCAAAGCACAGGGAATTTCGTTCACTTTAGAAGAAGAGGAACGAAAAATGATATTTTTTGAGAGGGAGGGATTAAAGATTTCAATTCCTCTTTTTATGGAATCGTTGGGCAACCAAACGCTGATTAATATCCTGCCAGCCATTTTATGTGCCGTCGAACGCGGAGGGTTATTGATTATCGACGAATTTAGCAGTGGTCTTCATAATAAACTGGAAGAACTTCTTGTAAAATATATCATGAAAAACAGTACGACTACACAGCTTTTCTTTGTATCTCATTCTACAAACCTTTTATCCAATTCTCTTCTGCGCCCGGATCAGATATTTTCGGTAGAAATGACGGGAAATGAAGGAAGCAGACTAAATCGTTTTTCAGATGAACAGCCTAGAGCTGCTCAGAACCTTGAAAAAATGTATTTGAGCGGCATATTTGGAGGAATACCGGAATATGGAACTGATAAAGAATAAAAGGACAGGTAAAGTTCTCTTTATTGTAGAAGGCGGAAAACATGAATTCAGTTTAATAAAAAAAATATTTGTAGATATACTGGATTTTACACAAATTGAAAAAAGGAGGGGAGGGGCAAAATTTTATAAAAGAAATTCCGATAAGCACAGCGTTATTGCGGTGATAAATACAAAGACATCTAATATAGAATCTATTACAGAGATTGAATATTTAGAGAAAATATTTGGAGAGTTGATTCAAACATATGATTTTGATGTAAATAATGCAGCAATCTATTATTTGTTTGATAGAGATTTGGAATCAAACACTAATGTCAGATTAATTATAGATCTGATTCGTGTACTGAAAAATTCTTTTGAAAACGACGACCACATCAGAGGGGGAATGTTAATTTTAAGTTACCCGTCTGTTGAAGCGTATGAAATTTCTAACTTTATAGACGGATCACATAAGTTGTGTAAAAGACTGGGCAAAGAAGTAAAAGCATACATAAATGACAAGGCAAAAATGATTTCATTGAATAAAATGAATAGTGAAAGCATACGACATGCAGGCTTAGAATTAAAAGCATATTTGGAAGAAGCCGGAATTGAGATGAATCCGGATGACTTTTCGGAAACGAATCAAGCGGTATTTAATCAGCAAGAAGCGCATTTTAAGAAAACAAATACATTCCGATGCATTTCCATGTTATCCTGTGTGCTGCTGGATTTAGGGATATTAAGAGAATAAGTAAAATTTCAAAATATAACAAAATAATTGAAAATTTTCCAAAAAAATATGGTACAATTACATCATCTTGCATTGAGACGGGCAAAACAGATCGGAGAACTGTGCACATGCCCGCTATACTATGGGAAAGAAAAAGAAAGGGGCAACTATTTATGAACATCGAAGAAATCAAACAACTGTGCGAGGAAAAGCAGATCCGTATGATAGACTTTAAAATGACGGATATCGACGGACGCTGGAGGCACATTACCATACCGTTGGAGAGGTTTGGAGCGTCTGTGTTTACGCAGGGGATCGGTTTTGACGGCTCCAATTACGGATACGCTCCTGTAGAAAAGAGCGATATGGTTTTTCTTCCGGATCCGGATACGGCATATGTTGATCCGTTTGCAGAAGTACCTACGCTGACGATGTGCGGAAACGTATGCACGATCGGAGCAGGGGAGAATGCGCCGTTTGACCAGTATCCCAAAAACGTTAGCTTACGGGCAGTAGAACATATGAAACAAAGCGGAATCGCAGACCGCATGATCATCGGACCGGAATTTGAGTTCTACCTGTTTGACAGCGCGCGTTTTGAAGTTTCACCCAGACAGTGCGGCTACCGCATCGATGCGAAGCAGGCGGACTGGAACTGCAGTCTGGATTCGGACGGAAATAACGGCTATGAAGTACACCAGAAAGGCGGCTATCACGTAGCGGCTCCGCAGGATGTCGGATATGATCTGCGGAGTAAAATGTGCATGATGATCGAAGACTGGGGAATTTCGGTGAAATATCATCACCATGAAGTCGGCGGTCCGGGTCAGATGGAGATTGAGGTAGAACTGGATGATATGCCCGATATGGCGGATAATACAATGATTATCAAGTATATCATCAAAAATATGGCGGCAAAAGAAGGTAAAACGGCTACGTTTCTTCCCAAACCGATCTATCAGGAGGCGGGCAACGGACTGCATGTCCATATGATGCTGTTAAAAGACGGAAAGTCTCTGTTTTATGATGAAAACGGTTATTCCGGCTTAAGCCGGACGGCGCATTACTTTATCGGCGGTCTGTTAAAGCATATCGCTTCGCTGTGCGCTTTTACCAATCCGTCCACCAATTCCTTTAAACGGCTTGTGCCCGGATATGAAGCTCCGGTAACGGTCGGCTATGCCACCTCAAACCGCAGTGCGGTCATAAGGATTCCGGCATATGCCAAAACGCCCGAGACCAAGCGGTTTGAACTCCGCAATCCGGATGCTACGGCAAATCCCTATTATGCTTACGCAGCAATTCTGATGGCGGGGCTGGACGGAATCGAACAGAAGATTGATCCGGCAGAGCACGGCTGGGGACCATATGATTTTAATCTCTATACGTTATCGGAGGAAGAACAGAAAAAGATCAAAGGTCTGCCGAAATCATTGGGCGAAGCGCTCGATGCATTGGAATCAGATCATGATTATCTGACCAAAGGTGGCGTATTCCCGCAGCGTTTGATCGACGTATGGATTTTACGGAAACGGGAGGAATTAAAAATGCTGGAACAGATACCGAATCCGGCAGAGTTTAAGATGTATTTTGATTTATAAAAAGATAGAGCAGCCTATAAGATGAAACATGTGCCTGAGCAGGAAATTTCTGTCAGAAACATGCCGTGCGGGCTGCTCTTTCCGGTAGTGAATCCGTTTTTAAGGCGACGGGTGATACCGCGGTAAAATAAGTAAGACGGGAGAGAACGGTGGGAAAGAGAGTCGTAATTACAAAACAAAGAATCAAAGACAGAGAATACAGGGTAACCGCATTGTTTGAAGACCATCAGATGTTAGAAGTCTCCTGTGACGACGTAACAGAAGATTCGCTTTTGGGAAATATCTATATCGGTAAGATCCGGCGGATCGTAGAAAAAATCGGGGCTGCGTTTGTAGAAATTGCTCCCGGCATGATGACGTATCTTCCGTTAGAAGACGCAAAAGAGCCTCTGATGGTAAAACAACTCCGAAACGGCAGGCTGACAGAAGAAGATGAACTTGTCGTACAGGTAGTAAAAGAAGCCGTAAAAACAAAAGATCCGACGGTTTCCACACAGATCAGTTTAAAAGGAAATGCGTTGATTTTTACGACACAGGATAAGAAACTTGGAGTTTCCCGAAAACTGGAACAGTCGAAACGAAAATATTTTCACGATCTTTTTACGGAGAAAAAAGACGACCGGTTTGGAATGATCGTGCGGACCAACGCGGAACATTATACAGATGAACAGATTTTTTCGGAATTTCACCGCATGTGTGAGACATTTGAAAACATCCGGGAACATTATCGCCATAGAACCTGTTTTAGCTGTCTGTACCATGCTCCGTCCGGTTATATGGCAGGTGTCCGGGATTATCTTTCTTTGCATTTGGAGAGGATTACAACGGACGATCCGGTGATTTATGAAGAGGTGATAAAGACATTTGGAGAAGAAGCGGCAATTGCAAACGTGCAGATTTTATTCTATCAGGATCCCGCATTATCTTTATCCGCTCTGTATGGGCTGCATTCCAAGCTGGAAGAAGCTTTACGTGACCGTGTCTGGTTAAAGTCCGGCGCATATCTGATCATACAGCCGACGGAAGCTTTAACGGTGATCGATGTGAACAGCGGAAGGTGCATCAAAAGCGGCAGGAAAGATATTTACCTGAAGGTAAACTTAGAGGCGGCAGAAGAAATTGCAAGGCAGCTGCGCCTGCGGAATATATCCGGTATCTGTGTGGTGGATTTTATCAATATGGATACAAACGAAGCAAAAGAGGAACTGGCGCAGGCATTAAAGCAGCATCTGGCAAAAGACAGCGTTCCGGCAGTCTTCATTGATTTTACTGCGCTTGGACTGGCAGAAATCACAAGAAAAAAGGTGAAAAAGCCCCTTTGGGAACAAATAGCAGGAGGAAATGTATGAAAAAAATCATATGGAAAACCATGTGGATTTGGGTTATGGTGTTTTGCATCACAAAAGCCACGGGTTTCATGCAGACGGTATTTGCTGCAGAACCGGCTGCGTTCGTTTCGGATGATGCACATACAGAAGGCGAGACGATTCGGATTGCCTGTGTAGGAGACAGTTTAACGTTTGGATATGTTTCCAGCAATCCGCAGACAAAGTCATATCCTGTGAGACTGCAGGAGATGCTTGGCGACGGCTATACCGTAATGAATTTCGGACGAAACAGCGCGACGCTTCTGACCGGTACAGACTTGGCTTATGAAGACCAGCAGGAGTACCAAAACAGCTTAGCGTCCGATCCTGACATCGTCATCATTATGCTTGGCACAAATGATTCCAAAGCAAAATACTGGGAGGAGGGCGGACGGGAGAAATTTGCAGAAGATGCTAGAAAACTCGTTTCTACATATCAAAACCTTCCGTCAAAACCGGAAGTTATATTTGCATCTTCACCGGCATGTCTTTACGCGCTGAAAACCGACATTCGCGGAAATATTATTGAAGATGAGATCGTGCCGATGCAGCGAAAACTTGCCAAAGAGAACGGATGGAAATTTATTGACATGTTTGCCCGCACTTCAGAGAAAGATTTTCTCTATCACAGCGACGGCGTGCATTTTCTCGACGCCGGATATTTCTATGAAGCGGAGTGCATGTATGAGGCAGTGACAGGAGAAGCATTTCTGCCCGAAGCGCTTCCGTTAGCAGATATTCGGGGATTGACACAGCAGCACGGAAACGAAGCCTTGTATGCTGCAGACAATGATTACACAACGATCTGGCACAGCGCATGGGAACCGGCGGCGCCGCGTCAGGATCATGTTTTGATACTGGAATTACGGGAACGAAGCCTTGTGGAAGGCATCCGTTATCTGCCGCGTCAGGATAAGGCGACGAACGGTATCATTACAGAGTACGAAATCCAGATCAGCAACGACGGCGGAAAAAGCTATACAAAAGCGGCGGAAGGAACCTGGAATGCAGATGCCTCCTGGAAACAGGCTCAATTTGAGAAGCCTGCGGCGGCAACCCATTTGAAGATTCTGGCAAAAGCCGGGGCAGGAGGGCATTCTTCTGCTGCAGAAATTCGTGTGGACGGAAGCGCATATACGCCGCAGTCGCCTGCAGAAGCCAGAGAATGCCTGCAGGCAGATTACGAAGCATACGAACGGAACTATACGGATGAAACATTATATGAAGCGTCTGCGTGGAAACTGTTTCGAGAAAATATGCAGGCAGTACAAAAGAGAATGGAGCAGGAGGATCTTTCTCTTGCGGAAGCGGCGGTACTGTCCCAAAATCTGCGGGAAGCCGTTTTATCCCTGCTGAAAAAAGAAACCGAAGTTTTGGATATAAAAAAAGCGATGCAGCGGAAATTTTATACAGAAGAAGACGGAACGATTCTTCCATACCGCATGTATCTCCCGGAAGGATATTCTCCTGAAAAGAAATACCCGTTGGTACTGTTTCTGCACGGCGCGGGAGAACGCGGAAGTACCAATACGGCACAGCTGACCAATTCCAACAAAGACTTTTTTGAACGAATGCTCGGTTCTGAGCGGAACGACTATCCGGCGATCATCGTCGCGCCTCAATGCCCCAATAACGAGCAGTGGGTGGATACGCCATGGGCAGACGGCTGCTATCGAATGCAGGAGGTTGCTAAAAGCAATGAAATGAAGGCGGTGGAAGGACTGCTTGCCAGCCTTATGGAAACGTACAGTATCAATCAAAACCGACTCTATGCGGTCGGATTTTCCATGGGCGCATTTGGCGTGTGGGACCTGATGATGCGGAACCCTAATTTACTGGCGGCTGCGGTTCCAATCGCAGGAGCCGGAGACCCTGCACAGGCGGAGAATATCAAAGACGTTTCAATCTGGTGCTTTCATGGCGCAGACGATCCGACGGTTCCCTGTGAAACGTCAACGCCCGTAATGGCGGCGGCATTGCAGGAAGCCGGTTCCAACCGGATCCGCTATACGGAATATCCTGCAGGAACCTATGAGGACGGGCATCTGATTGCATCCGGCGTTTATGCAGAAGATGAACTTCTTCCCTGGTTATTTGAACAGAGAATTGAGAAGGATACGGCTGAGTTGTCGAACGCCATATCACAGGCAGAGCAGAAGAATCCGGCGGATTACACGGCAGAAAGTTATCGTCAATTTTCAGAAGCGCTGATGAATGCAAAAGAAGTTCTTTCGGATGACTCCGCGCAGCAGGAACAGATCGACGATGCGCTTCAAAAGCTGAACGGAGCAGCCGGGCGGTTAGAGAAAAGGCCCAAAGAACCTTTAAAACCAAAGCCTATGGAAGTTCCGCAGATTTTCGGTACAATCCGTAAGGCGGCAAATATCTTCGTCTCTTGGAATGCGGTCAGCCATGCATCCGGTTATGAAGTTTCTTATTCCATATCCGGTACATACAAAACGGCTGCGGTTGCGGGCGGCGCAGTTACTTCCTGCGTAATCGAGGGAACAGACGGAAATTCCGTTTATACATTCCGAATCCGGGCTTATCAGGACGTAAACGGTCAGCGGTATTATACGGATTATTCCAAATGGAACGCAACTTCGGTGAGCATTCCAAAGCCGAAACTTTCTTCCGTAAAAAAAGCCGGAAAACACATACGTGTCAAATGGAAGAAGGTTTCTGGGGCAACCGGATATCAGATTATGCGTAAAATCGGGAAAAAAGGAAAATTCAAAACAATTGCAACGATCAAAAAGGGGAAAACCATAAAATATACCGATAAAAAAGTGAAAAAAGGCAAGAAATATTATTATAAAATCTGCGCAGTCGTAACATCCGGAACCAATACTTCGGTTGGTCCCTATTCGGCAGTAAAAAACGTAAAACGATAAGTAAGTAAAAGGAGCAGAGAAATGGCACGATATCACATATTGAAACAAGACGGAAGGGCAAAACGGGCAGAATTTCATACGGTTCACGGTGTGATCCAGACGCCTGTTTTTATGAACGTGGGGACGGCGGCAGCGATTAAAGGAGCGGTTTCTACCGAAGATTTGAATCAGATCAAAACGCAGGTAGAACTTTCCAATACCTACCACCTGCATGTCAGGCCCGGGGACGCATTGATCCACGATCTGGGAGGCCTGCATAAATTCATGGTATGGGACAAGCCGATCCTTACGGATTCCGGAGGGTTTCAGGTATTTTCCCTGGCAAAATTAAGAAAGATAAAAGAAGAGGGCGTGCATTTCCATTCCCATGTAGACGGAAGAAAAATTTTTATGGGGCCGGAAGAGAGTATGAACATTCAGTCGAATTTGGCATCGACGATTGCCATGGCGTTTGACGAATGCCCCAGCAGCACGGCGGATCGCAGATATGTGCAGGATTCCGTAGACCGTACGGCACGCTGGCTTATGCGCTGCAAAACAGAACTGGCGCGCCTGAATACGCTAGAGCGGACCATTAATAAAGAGCAGCTTTTATTCGGTATCAACCAGGGCGCCGTTTATGAAGATATCCGTATCGGCCACGCAAAACAGATTTCAGAACTTGATTTAGACGGCTATGCCGTCGGCGGGCTTGCCGTAGGAGAAAGCCATGCGGAAATGTACCGGATCTTAGACGTGACCGTACCGCATCTTCCCAAGGAAAAACCGACGTATCTGATGGGAGTCGGCACGCCGGCAAATATTCTTGAAGCAGTAGAACGGGGCGTAGATTTCTTCGACTGCGTATATCCGACTAGAAACGGACGGCACGGACATGTGTATACCAATCAGGGGAAACGAAATCTGTTTAACCAAAAATACGCAGCAGACGAAAAACCGATCGAAGAAGGCTGCGGATGCCCGGCATGCCGCAGGTACAGCAGAGCCTATATTCGTCATCTGTTAAAGGCGAAGGAAATGCTCGGTATGCGTCTGTGCGTACTGCATAACCTGTATTTTTATAATACAATGATGGAAGAAATCCGGGAAGCGATCGAAGAGGGACGTTACCGGAATTATAAAGAAGAAAAATTGTATGGGATGCAGCAGATTTCGGGGGAAAGTTTATAAAAAATGAATGAAATAAAAAAATCCCCCTTGCCGTTTACAGGAGATTTGTGTACAATAGTTAAAGCTTGTGTTAGATATGCAAAGTAATTTTATTCATATTAGGAGGAAAAAAATGTCGATTTTATTGAACCAACAAACGGTCAGCTCTCTTCCCATGCTGATTTCTCTAGCTGTTTTGTTCATATTTATGTACTTTTTCATGATTCGTCCGCAGCAGAAAGAGACGAAAAAGAAAAATGCCATGTTAGCGTCCATTGCGGTAGGAGATACCGTATTGACGACCAGCGGATTTTATGGAGTGATTATCGATATTGCAGACGATACGGTTATTGTAGAATTCGGAAGCAACAAGAACTGCCGCATCCCCATGCAGAAAGCGGCGATCTCTGCAGTGGAAAAACCGGACGCAGAATAAAGGAAGCTACCAAATAGGAAACGTGTGACTGCGTTTCCTGTTTTTGGATTCACATACTATGCAGACAGAAGGGAGTTTTTCTATGAATTATCATGTAGGCGTTATTTCCGGCGACGGAATCGGACCGGAGATCATAGCGGAAGCCAAAAAAGTATTGGATCGTATCGGCACGGTATACGGTCACACATTTGAATACGAAGAAATTTTAATGGGAGGATGTTCCATTGACGCGGTGGGCGTTCCCCTAACGGAAGCAGCCATTGCGCAGGCAAAAGCAAGCGATGCCGTGCTGATGGGGTCGATCGGAGGCAATACGGCAACTTCCCCCTGGTATCGATTAGAGCCGCAGTTACGGCCGGAAGCGGGCCTGTTAAAACTTCGGAAATCGTTAAACCTCTTTGCCAATTTAAGACCGGCGTATCTCTATGAAGAATTAAAAGAGGCATGTCCTTTGCGGGAGGACATCATCGGAGACGGTTTTGATATGATGATTATGCGGGAACTGACCGGCGGATTATATTTTGGAGCGCGCAAAACCGAAGAAATAGACGGAGTTGTGACGGCAGAAGATACCCTTACATACAATGAAAACGAAATACGCAGAATCGCAAAACGGGGATTTGACATAGCGATGAAACGACGCCGAAAAGTGACAAGCGTCGATAAGGCAAACGTACTGGATTCTTCCAGGCTTTGGAGAAAAATCGTAGAAGAGGTGGCAAAGGAATATCCGGAAGTATCCTGCGAACATATGCTCGTGGACAATTGTGCCATGCAGCTGGTCAAAGATCCGAAACAGTTTGACGTGATCCTGACGGAGAATATGTTCGGTGATATCCTTTCGGATGAAGCAAGTATGGTGACAGGTTCCATTGGAATGCTTTCTTCCGCCAGTTTAAACGATACGAAATTCGGTCTTTACGAGCCGAGCGGAGGTTCTGCTCCGGATATCGCAGGAAAAGGAATTGCCAATCCGATTGCAACCATCTTAAGCGCAGCCATGATGCTCCGCTATTCGTTTGATCTGGACAAAGAAGCCGATGTCATAGAAGCAGCCGTAAAACAGGCGTTACAGGACAATTACCGAACCATTGACATTATGCCGCAGGAAGAAGAGAAGAAATCTCTTGTCACACAGGTCGGCACGAAAGAAATGGGAGATTTAATCGTAGAAAGGATACAGAAACAATGAAAAGTGATCAGGTAAAAACAGGGATGCAGCAGGCACCCCATAGAAGTTTATTTCATGCGCTGGGATTTACCGAAGAAGAGATGAAAAAACCGATGGTCGGTATTGTCAGCTCTTACAACGAAATTGTTCCGGGGCATATGAATCTGGATAAAATCGTAAACGCCGTAAAACTCGGTGTAGCCGAGGCAGGAGGCGTTCCCGTCGTATTTCCGGCGATCGCAGTCTGCGACGGAATTGCCATGGGGCACATCGGTATGAAATATTCTCTCGTCACAAGGGATCTGATCGCAGATTCTACGGAATGTATGGCGCTGGCACATCAGTTCGATGCGCTTGTCATGGTACCGAACTGCGATAAAAACGTGCCGGGGCTTCTGATGGCGGCGGCAAGAATCAATGTGCCGACCGTATTCGTATCCGGCGGTCCGATGCTTGCCGGACGCGTGGGAGGCAAAAAGACGAGTCTTTCTTCCATGTTTGAAGCGGTAGGTTCTTATGCGGCAGGCACAATGACGGAAGAAGAAGTCCGGGAATATGAAGAAAAGACATGTCCGACCTGCGGTTCCTGTTCCGGCATGTATACGGCAAATTCCATGAATTGCCTGACGGAAGCGCTCGGCATGGGCCTGCGCGGAAACGGTACGATACCGGCGGTATATTCGGAGCGGATCCGGCTTGCCAAACATGCAGGCATGGCAGTAATGGAAATGTACAGAAAAAATATCTGTCCGCGGGATATCATGACGAAAGAAGCCGTTTTAAATGCATTGACGGTAGATATGGCGCTTGGCTGTTCGACAAACAGCATGCTGCATCTTCCGGCGATCGCCCATGAAATTGGCTTTGATTTTGATATTAAATTTGCAAATCCAATCAGTGAAAAAACACCGAACCTCTGTCACCTGGCGCCTGCCGGCCCGACATATATGGAAGATTTAAACGAAGCGGGCGGCGTCTATGCCGTTATGAAGGAACTTGCGGATGCAGGACTTTTGCATCTTGACTGTATGACGGTAACGGGTCAGACGGTTGGAGAAAATATAAAAAATGCGGTCAATAAGAATCCGCAGGTGATCCGCCCGCTCGACAATCCCTATACAAAGACAGGAGGGCTTGCCGTATTGAGCGGAAATCTTGCACCGGACGGAAGCGTAGTAAAACGTTCCGCGGTTGCACCGGAAATGCTGGTACATGAAGGTCCGGCAAGGGTATTTGAGTGCGAAGAAGATGCAATTACGGCAATCAAAAGCGGCTGCATACAGGCGGGAGACGTTGTCGTGATCCGCTACGAAGGACCCAAAGGAGGTCCGGGCATGCGCGAAATGTTAAATCCGACATCTGCCATCGCAGGCATGGGGCTTGGTTCTTCCGTTGCATTGATCACGGACGGACGTTTTTCCGGCGCAAGCCGCGGCGCATCGATCGGCCATGTTTCCCCGGAAGCTGCGGTAGGCGGTCCGATCGCGTTAATTCAGGAAGGCGATATTATCAAGATCAATATTCCGCAAATGACGCTGGACGTTGCTTTAACGGATGAAGAACTTGCTAAGCGCAGAGCTGTCTGGCAGCCGAAAGAACAAAACGTAAGCGGTTATCTGGAACGCTACGTGACAATGGTAACCTCCGGAAACCGTGGAGCGATCTTAGAGAAAAAATAAGAGAGGTAAATTACCGCCTCAGATACAGATTTGAATAGAAAGAGGGAGTTTTCATGCAGCTGACAGGCGCAGAAATCATCATAGAATGTTTAAAAGAACAGGGAGTGGATACCGTATTCGGCTATCCGGGAGGACAGATTTTAAACGTATATGACGAGTTATATAAGCATAGAGATGAAATCAGGCATATCTTAACGTCCCATGAACAGGGGGCAAGCCATGCGGCAGACGGGTATGCAAGGAGTACCGGAAAAGTCGGCGTCTGTATGGCGACCAGCGGTCCGGGGGCAACAAATCTGGTAACGGGAATTGCAACTGCCTATATGGACTCGGTTCCGCTTGTGGCAATTACCTGTAATGTGGGCGTTCCGCTTCTGGGAAAAGACAGTTTTCAGGAAGTAGACATTGCCGGAATCACAACTCCGATCACAAAGCATAATTTTATCGTAAAAGATATTGAAAAACTGGCAGATACGATCCGAAGGGCATTTCAGATCGCAGCCAAAGGAAGGCCGGGGCCTGTGCTTTTGGATGTTCCAAAAGATGTGACGGCGCAGAAGTGTGAATATACGCCGGTCCGGCAGGAAAAGCCTGCGCGTATACTCAAAGACCCCGACGAAGCGGATCTAAACAGCGCCGTTCGGATGATTTCCGAAGCGAAGCGTCCGTTTGTATTTGTCGGAGGAGGCGTTGCGATTTCCGATGCAAGCCGGGAATTAAAAGCGTTTGTGGAAAAGATACAATCTCCCGTATGTGATTCGCTGATGGGCAAAGGCGCGTTTGACGGAACGGATGAAAAATATACCGGAATGCTGGGCATGCACGGAACAAAAGCGTCCAATCTGGGCGTCAGTGAATGCGATCTTCTGATCGCGATCGGCGTGCGTTTTTCCGACCGCGTGACCGGAAATGCATCGAAATTTGCAAAGCAGGCAAAGATTTTGCAGATCGATATCGATCCGGCGGAGATCAACAAAAATATTCTGGTGGATGTTTCTGTAATCGGAGACGTTAAGGACGTACTGGAAAAACTGAACAGTCGGCTGCATCCGATGGAACACGATACATGGCTGTCCCATATACGGGAATATACAAAAAAATATCCGCTGAAATATCCGGATACGGGCTTGAGCGGTCCGTATATGATTGAAAAAATCTATGAAATGACGAAAGGTGAGGCGCGCATTGTCACCGAAGTCGGGCAGCATCAGATGTGGGCGGCACAGTATTACAAATATAAAAAGCCGCATACGCTAATCACTTCCGGTGGCCTGGGAACGATGGGATACGGACTTGGCGCAGCGATCGGCGCGCAGGTTGCAAATCCCAAAGAAACCGTAATCAACATTGCCGGTGACGGATGTTTCCGTATGAATATGAATGAAATTGCCACGGCGGTTCGCCAGAAACTGCCGCTGATCGAAGTCATTGTCAACAATCATGTGCTTGGCATGGTCCGCCAGTGGCAGAATCTTTTTTATGAAAAAAGATATTCTGCAACCATTTTAGACGACGGCATGGATTATGTTAAACTGGCGGAGGCGATGGGAGCGTACGGTTATCGTGCGTCGACAAGGGAAGAATTTACAGAAGCCATGCAAAAAGCGCTTACATCCGATCGGCCTGTCGTGATTGACTGTGTGATCGACTGCGATGACAAAGTATGGCCGATGGTTGCTCCGGGAGCGGCGATCGACGAGGTGTTTACCGAAGAAGACCTGTCGTAACCGTTCGATCGACAGATACCATGCGGACAGGATCCGCCGCGATCTGACAAAAAATAATTGACAGTTTTTCGGAAAAAGATTACAGTAGTCTATAGCGATAGAAATTAGGAGGATATGAAGATGAGCAGAATTTACAATTTTTCCGCAGGACCGGCTGTTCTGCCGGAAGAGGTATTACGGGAAGCAGCAGAAGAGATGATGGATTATAGGGGAAGCGGCATGTCCGTAATGGAAATGAGCCACCGTTCCAAGGTTTACGATACGATCATCAAAGAAGCGGAAGCAGATCTGCGCGAATTGATGAACATACCGGACAACTACAGGGTTTTATTCTTACAGGGCGGCGCATCTCAGCAGTTTGCCATGATCCCGATGAATCTGATGAAGAATAAAAAAGCTGCTTATATCGTGACCGGGCAGTGGGCAAAGAAGGCATGGAAGGAAGCGCAGATTTACGGAGATGCCGTTGCGGTAGCCTCTTCCGAAGATAAGACGTTTTCCTATATTCCGGACTGTTCGGATCTGGATATCCCAGAAGATGCGGATTATGTCTATATCTGCGAAAACAATACAATTTACGGTACAAAATTCAAACAATTGCCGAATACCAAAGGGCATGTTTTGGTAGCCGACGTATCTTCCTGTTTTCTGTCCGAACCGGTAGATGTGACAAAATACGGCATCATTTACGGCGGCGTACAGAAAAATATCGGACCGGCAGGCGTTGTCATCGTGATTATCCGCGAGGATCTGATTACAGAAGATACGCTTGCGCAGACACCTACCATGTTAAAATATAAAACACATGCAGATGCGGATTCTTTATATAACACGCCGCCTGCATACGGAATCTATATCTGCGGCAAAGTTTTCAAATGGCTGAAAAAACAGGGGGGACTTTCTGCAATCCGGGCATATAATGAAGAAAAAGCCAAGATTTTATATGATTTTCTGGATGAAAGCAAATTATTCAAAGGAACGGTCGTAAAAGAAGACCGCTCTCTGATGAATGTACCGTTTGTGACCGGCGATCAGGAACTGGATGCAAAATTCGTTGCCGAGGCAAAAGCAGCGGGATTTGAGAACTTAAAGGGACACCGTTCCGTCGGCGGAATGCGGGCTTCCATTTATAATGCCATGCCGAAAGAAGGCGTAGAAAAACTGGTTGCTTTCATGCGTGACTTTGAAGAAAAGAATGCATAGAAATCTTTGAAATGTCCATTGATATGTGAAGAGAAAGGAAGATAATTATGTTTCAGTATACATGCTTAAATCCGATTGCAAATGTCGGTTTGGATCTGTTTTCCGACAATTATCGGCAGACAGAGAATCTGGAAGAAGCACAGGCAGTTTTGGTCCGCAGCGCGGCAATGCACGATCTTAAGCTTCCCGAAGGACTGGAAGCCGTTGCAAGAGCAGGCGCAGGTGTCAATAATATTCCGCTGGATCAATGTGCGGAGCAGGGAATCGTTGTATTCAATACGCCCGGCGCCAATGCAAACGGCGTAAAAGAACTGGTGATCGCTGGTATGCTTTTAGCATCCCGCGATATCACGGGCGGAATTGAATGGGTAAAAGAAAATAAAGACAATCCGGATATTGCAAAGCTGTCCGAAAAACAGAAAAAGAACTTTGCAGGCTGCGAAATTTCGGGCAAGAAACTTGGCGTGATCGGTCTTGGCGCGATCGGCGTGCTGGTGGCAAACGCAGCCACGCATCTTGGTATGGAAGTATTTGGCTACGATCCTTATATTTCCGTAAACGCAGCATGGAATCTTTCACGCAGCGTAAAACACATCAGCAATGTGGAAGACATTTACAGAGAATGCGATTTCATTACGATCCATGTTCCGCTTTTGGATGCAACCAAAGGTATGATCAATGCAGACGCTATCGCGAAAATGAAAGACAACGTCGTAATCTTAAATTTTGCGAGAGATCTTCTGGTAGATGAATCCGCCGTGTTAGAAGCGATTGCGGATAAAAAAATCAAAAAATACGTAACGGATTTTGCAAATCCCACGACCGCCGGAAAAGACGGTGTGATCTTAACGCCGCATCTGGGGGCTTCTACGGAAGAATCGGAAGATAACTGCGCAATGATGGCAGTCAGAGAAATCCGGGATTATCTGGAAAACGGAAATATCGTACATTCCGTCAATTTCCCGGACTGCAATATGGGCGGCTGCGACAAAGCAGGGCGCGTGGCGATTCTGCACAAAAATAAAAAGGGCATGATCGGCAAGTATTCCACCGTTCTTGGAAATGCAGACATCAACATTGAAGATATGACAAATAAATCTAAAGGCAATTTTGCCTACACATTGTTGGATATTGATACGCCGGTGACAAAAGAAGTCGTAGATCAGCTTCGGGAAATTGAAGGGGTATTAAAAGTACGCGTTGTAAAATAAGATGTAAGAGGGGAAACAAAATGGCAAAGATCAAACCATTTCTGTGTATCCGTCCGGCAGAAGGTAAAGCGGCAGACATTGCTGCTTTACCTTATGACGTTTATAACAGAAGAGAAGCAAAAGAAGTAGTGGCAGATAATCCGGATTCTTTTTTAAAAATTGACCGTGCAGAGACGCAGTTTGACGATTCCGTAGATACTTACGACCCAAAAGTATATCAAAAGGCGCATGACCTGTTGTGGGAGATGAAGTCATGCGGGGATTTTATTCAGGAAGAAACGCCCTGCTATTATATCTATGAGCTGACGATGGATGGCAGAGTACAGACGGGAATCGCAGCCTGTGCTTCCATTGACGATTATACCGATGAAGTGATTAAAAAACATGAAAATACGAGAGCAGAAAAGGAAAAAGACAGAATCTGCCATGTCGATGCCTGCAGCGCACAGACGGGGCCCATCTTTCTGGCTTACCGGGCAGACGATACCATTCGGGAAGTAGTCCGAAAAACCAAACAGACACAGCCGTTGTATGATTTTATCTCAGACGACGATATCCGCCACAGGGTGTTTTGTATTTCAGACCCTGAGGATGTGGAAAAGATCCGGCTTGCATTTGCGCAGATTGGGGAGATTTACATAGCGGACGGTCATCACAGGGCGGCTTCCGCAGTAAAAGTCGGTCTGATGCGCAGAGAGCAGAACCCTGGCTATACGGGTGAGGAAGAGTTCAATTATTTTCTATCCGTTCTCTTCCCGGACGAAGAGCTTATGATTATGGACTATAACCGGGTAGTAAAAGATCTCGGCGGCAGCACAGCAGAGCAGTTTCTGGAAAAAGCCAAAGAAATTTTTGATGTCACAGAGCTGAGCCATGCAAAAAAACCGGAAGAAAAAGGAACGATATCCATGTATCTGGACGGAACATGGTATATGCTTACGGTAAAAGATGAGGATCGAAGCGACGACCCGGTGGACGGACTGGATGTTTCGCTTCTGCAGAAGCTGTTTTTAGAACCTGTGCTTGGGATCTTAGATCCAAAGACGGATGAACGGATTGATTTTGTCGGCGGTATCCGCGGATTAAAAGAGCTTGAGCGAAGAGTAAGCGAAGACTGCGCGGCTGCGTTTGCAATGTATCCGACATCCATTCAGGAACTTTTTGCAGTGGCGGATGCAGGAAAATTGATGCCGCCGAAATCCACATGGTTTGAACCGAAACTGCGGAGCGGACTGTTTATCCATGCGATTGAATAGAACAAGCAAGAGAGGATTTCTATGAATACTCTTGATATTACGACTGAAACACGAACTCTGGAAAATTTAGAAGAAGCTGCAGAAACATTAAAAAATGCAGATTCGGATATGATACGGGAATGGCTGGAAAGTTTAATCCCGGGGTTTTTGGGTTTTGCATTACAGGTGATTCTTGCAGCCGTTGTCTATGTGATCGGCAGCCGTCTGATCAGACTTGCCAGAAGATTTCTGCGCCGCTGGCTTGAGCGGTCGGAAGCGGATCTCGGCGTTCGGCAGTTTTTGGACGCCCTGCTGAAATGCATACTCTATTTTATTTTAATAGTGATCATACTGACGCTCTTTGGCGTTACGGCAGCTTCCGTTGTGGCAGTCGTCGGCTCTGCCGGGCTCACCCTTGGACTTGCGCTGCAGGGAAGTCTTTCCAATTTTGCCGGAGGAGTTTTAATCCTGATGTTAAAACCGTTTAAGGTGGGCGATTATATCCGGGAAGATACCCATGGCAATGAGGGAACGGTGGAAGAAATCTCTGTTTTTTATACTCGTCTTATGACGGCGGAGCACAATACTATCGTCATTCCGAACGGTATGCTGGCAAACAGCAGTCTAACCAATATTACGTACTCCGATATCCGAAGGATTCATCTGGAAATCGGAATCGCATATGAAGCGGATTTAAAACTGGCAAAAGAAATCATCCGACACCAGGCAGAAGCGGAATCCAGCCGACTGCCGGGGGAAGAAACACTGGTGTTCGTTTCGGAACTGGGAGCAAGCGAAGTAAAGATCGGACTGCGTATCTGGGTTAAGACAGAAACGTATTGGGAAGCAAAGTGGCGTCTGACGGAAAATATCAAACTGGCGTTGGATGCAAACGGCATTGAGATTCCCTATCAGAAGATCGACGTACAGATGAAAGGCTCTGATAAAACAGATTAAAAAAATCGGAAAAGGAAAAAAATATGAAGTTATTACAAAAAATGAAAGTTTATCTATGCTGCTTTTTGATCGTATCTTTACTTCCGATTGCGGCATGGGAACCTGTGTTTGCAGAAAATGAACGAGCATCAGAAACGGGCGTTGTCGTTACGAACAACAAAGAGTTTATGGCGGCGCTGGCAGAAAGGAAAAGTCCCGTAATCATTAGCGGAGTGGTTACGGTCGGCGACCGGGCGGACACAAACGGAAGGATGCTTCCGATCATGATTCCGCAGGAGACGATTATCCGCGGAGAGACTGCGGAAAGTATCTTATGTACGCGCGCACCGCTTCAATTAGAGGGAGACGGCGTCTTATTTCAGAACATGAAGATGCAGTTTGAATCCAGCAATGCGCTAGGGAGCGTGGTACACCGGGAAATTTTTTTGGCAGGACACAGTCTCACGCTTGACCGCGTCGGAACGTATTTAGATGGCGGCGACGGAGAATTCGGAGATCTGGGCGGTACGGAAAAAGAATTGCTTCCGACGGTATGTGCCGGCGGATTTCCGAATACCAGCGTCGGAAACAACGCATCTCTGACAGTGAAAAATACCGAACGGGAACAGGAAAAAAGAAGTATGTTCCAAAATATCTATATGAGTCATGAGGCAGGAAGCGACGGTAATGTGCCTTACACGGGAACCGCAGAGCTGCATTTGGATTCTGCCGTTCTTGTCAGAGAAAAGATTTTTGCAGACAGGAACAGTTCTGCAGAAGTATCTGTTTCGGGAAGCGGCATTTTCAGCGAAATGAAATTGTACGGCAACAGCAATACGACATTACAGATTCGGCAAAGCACCGTAGAACATGCCGTTGCTGAAAATGTCGGTTCGCTTATCCTTGACGAGAACGCCTGGTTTGTTCCGGATACCGAAGTATTTTACAATGTTTCCCTGAAAAACGGCGCCTGCCTGGACTTTAATAATGTTTCGGATTCTTTTATACTCGGAAATTTCAACGGTTCGGACAGTTTGAATCAGGGCACAGAACCGGGAATTCTCGTTTTAAAAAGCGACGGAAATTTGAATATTACCGGAGAAGTGACGGGAAAGACGATCTTAAAAGCGGCAAATAAAAATGTAGCCAGCATTTTTTTTAACGAATGGACCTATATCTGGGCAGAGCAGAAACATCCGGAGGAATCGAACTTTATCTTATCCGATATCGATATGGAACATACCGATTTTATGCTTGAGTATATAGACGGCGGATGGACTGTATATCATCAGAATGCCGGCGAATCGGTTGAAATCGGAAGCATTGAAATTACTTCCTCACCTTCTGCCGTGGATGTCAATACGATTTTAGAACAAGATGACGGAACGATTCCAAACGAGAACGCTTTCTGTGAAGTGATCTGGAGAGACGAAAACGGAACCGTGATTTCCAATGAAATCATAGAAGAAAATATGTTTTATGATTTCAGTTATGTGATCGGTATCAAAACGGACTATTGGAAAAGTGAAGATCCGTCTGTACTGGATCTGGAAGACTGGAGCAATTTTATTCAGTTCATTTCGTCGGATGAGCATCCGGGAAAATATTATTTTACGTCGTTTGCAGAAGCGAATACCGGAGACTATACATTTTTGTTTTGTTCGCAGCCGTTTTCGGATCATTTAAATACTGTGGCAGATGTAAAAGCGCTGAAAAATACGGTAAAAGCGGAATGCCGCGTGATTTTCTTTGATTCGTCGGATACGGAGAATCCGCCTTCTGTCCATACGCACACATATGAGGAAACCATTACAGAGGCGCCAACCTGTATAAAAGAGGGAAAGAAAACGGTTTCCTGTACATTTGCCGGATGCGGTGAATCTTATACGGCAGTCATCGCAAAAACGGCGCATCTGCCGGTTGACATCCCCATGGAACCACCGACATGCAGCCAGATGGGAAAAACGTCAGGGAAGCGATGCAGCGTCTGCGATACTGTAATGAAACCGCAGAAAGAGATTCCAAAAACCGCACATACGGAAGTGACGGACCCTGCCCAAGCGCCGACCTGCGGAACAGACGGCAAAACGGAAGGAATCCACTGCGGGGTCTGCAGTACCGTGATCAAAGCGCAGACAACCATTCCCAAAACGGGCAGCCATACCGAAACGGAAGATCCTGCCGAAGACCCTACCTGTGAAAAAGAAGGAAAAACGGCGGGCAGCCATTGCAGCGTATGTCATACCATACTTCAGGCACAGAATGTGATTCCAAAGCTTTCGCATGAATATACGGAACAGGTTATAAAAGAAGCGACCTGCAGCAATCCGGGCGAAAAAACGCTGACCTGCCGAAATTGCAACGAAAGCCATACCGAAGAAATCCCAAAAACGCCGCATACCGAAGTCGAAGATCCCGCCGAAGAGGCAACCTGTACAAAGCCCGGCAAGACGAAGGGCAGCCATTGCAGCGTATGCCTTGCCGTAATACAGATTCAAAAATCTGTCCCGCAGAAAGCGCATGATTACAAAACGCAGGCGGTCAAAGCATCTTTGCAGAAGAACGGATACAGTAAAACAGAATGCAGCCAATGCGGTAAAGTTTTGCACGAACATGAAGTCTATGCGCCGAAGTCTATTGTACTTTCTTCCGAACACTGTGTATACAACGGCACAAATCAATATCCTGCCGTTACGGTAAAGGACAGCAGGGGCAGGTTTGTAGAACCGAAGTATTATACCGTGCTGTTTCGGAATCACAAAGAGGTGGGACTGGCAGAAGTACAGGTTACGTTCCGCGATTTATATGAGGGAATCCTGACGCGTTCTTTCAAAATCCTGCCAAAACCGACTGCGATTCAAAAGATTGCGGCAACGGGCCGGGAGGTTACCGTAAAATGGAAAAAACAGAAGAAACAGACCTCAGGGTATCTGATCCAATATTCCACCGGCAAAAAATTTACCGCAAAAACGACAAAAACCGTCAAGGTGAAAAAAAGTAAAACGGTTTCCAAAAAAATCGGCAGGTTAAAAGCCGGGAAGAAGTATTTTGTCCGAATCTGTACCTATAAGACAGTGAAAGACGGTGGGAAAAAAGTAGATCTTTGTTCCCCATGGTCAAAAGTGAAATCCGTAAAGATAAGCCGATAACTGTAAGAAGTCAGTCATGTGAGGGACCCGATGCGTATTTTAATTGCCGAAGACGAACATGAAATTGCAAAAGCCCTGAAAGTCATCCTTGAAAAACACAAATATTCGGCGGATATTGTTTCCAACGGTTCGGACGCCCTGGAATATATCCGCCAGATCCGTTATGACGCGTTAATCTTAGACATTATGATGCCGCTTGTCGACGGGCTGGAGGTATTAAAAACAATCCGGTCGGAGGGAATTTATACGCCAGCGCTGTTTTTAACGGCGCGTACCGAGCTGGACGACCGGGTGGCAGGGCTGGATGCGGGCGCCGACGATTATCTGGCAAAGCCGTTTGCCGCAAGCGAGTTTTTGGCGCGCGTGCGTGCATTGATCCGGCGCAGCGATTCGTATGCGCCGTCGGTGTTATCTTTCGGCAATACCAGCCTGAACGGAAACACCTATATACTGCAGTCTGCGGCAGGCTCTGTTCGTCTGAACAACAAAGAATTTCAGATCATGGAGCTGTTTATGCGAAATCCGCATCATGTATTTTCCACGGATCATTTGATGGACAGGGTATGGGGGCTGGACTCGGATACGGAAATCGACGTGGTCTGGACTAATATCGGGTTTTTGCGGAAAAAATTAAAAAAGCTAAACGCCGATATCCAGATCAAAACGATACGCGGCGCAGGTTATGCTTTGGAGGAAGGCATATGCTGAAAAAAATGAAATGGCGTTTGATTGCAGCGGCGATGTCTGCGTTTACTGCCGTTATGGTTCTTTTAATCGTCGGAATTAATTTCTGGAATTATTCCGTGACGGTGAACCGACTGGATTCTATGCTCGGGCAGATTGCAGAATTTCCGGAATTTAATCCTCCGCCGGAGAGTAAGCCGAAATTTCCTCCGATGGATGTTAGGAATGCGCCGTCAAAAGAAACGCGCTATATGATGCGGTATTTTTCCGCATATCTGGATACGGAAGGAAAACCTCTGCTAATTCAGACAGATTTTATTTCCTCCGTATCTCAGGAAACGGCGGCCGACTATGTAACAGAAGTCTTCTCAAAAGACAAATCCACAGGTTTTTTCGGGGAATACCGTTACTATAAGCATCCTCTCAAGCGCGGCGTTCTCATTGTATGTTTAAATGTGTCAAGCGAACAGCAATTTATGAAAACGCTGCTCTTTGTTTCCTGTCTGGTGGGAGCGGTCAGCCTGGGATTTGTCTTTCTTCTGGTCTGTCTCTTTTCCGGAAAGGCGCTTCGTCCGTATCTTCGCGCAATGGAAAAACAAAAGCGGTTTATTACGGATGCCAGCCATGAATTAAAAACACCGCTGACTTCTATTTCTGCCAGCGCAGATGTTCTTGCCATGGAACAAAAACCGAATGAATGGGTGCAGAATATACAAAAACAGACTGTCAAATTATCGAAACTTGTCGGGAATCTCGTGCTTTTGGCAAGACTTGACGAAGAGGAACCGTTTTTAGAAAAGGAAACATTTTCGTTCAGCGAAATTGCCTGGGAGCTTGCGGAACCGTTTGCTTCCCTTGCCAAAGCCGGCGGCAGACAATTTATTTCCCATATTGAAGACGGAATTGACTTTTGCGGCGACCGTACATCCTTACAGCAGATGATGTCGATTTTGCTGGACAATGCGGTGAAATATTCCACACAGGGAGGATCTGTCCAAATGGATCTCTACCGCAGCCATCGGCATATTGTATTCAAAGTGTCCAATACCTGCGATATGGATCCAAACTTTGACGCAGACCGGTTATTTGAGCGGTTTTACCGTCCGGACGCATCCAGAAGCCGGGATACCGGAGGAAGCGGTATCGGACTTTCCATTGCCAAAGCTGCCGCAGAAGCCCATAAAGGCAGAATCAGCGTCGCATATCAATCCAATCAGACCATTTGCTTTCAAGTCGTATTTTCATAATACGGCTTTTTTTGTGCGTGCGCCCAGTATGGGCGCAATCTAATCGGTGAAAGTCCGTAACACACCCTGGT
>OFFP01000081.1_pt1 | contig 73434 bp, 58 predicted proteins | sample 1521431 | NCBI WGS metagenome assembly OFFP01 (sample SAMEA3504104, study PRJEB24116) | mouse gut metagenome | biome: mouse gut; feature: mouse-associated habitat; material: faeces | place: Denmark | collected 2011
CATTTACCTAATGATTGTAAAAAAACAAAAGGTTATCCATTTTTTACTTTGTATCTTTTTGAGTTTTGCTATGCTATTCGGAACAATAAAAGGCTGGAATTTATTCCTAGAATCTCAAGAATCATATATTACAGTAGATAATGAAGAAGCAGAAACAATTTCCACTAATTACTCCGGAAGCGAATTAATGACCTCTTATGTTATGAAAAGTGCAATTAATTTTAAATTGAATGAAAAGGAGCAATGTATTGAAGTTTATAAAGACAGAAACATTATTGATTCGATCTCTTATACCGGAAAAATGGATGGAATAAGATATTTGCTAACCTGTTTTATAAACCATCCACTTCTTTTGATGGGCGGGTACATAGATAATTATTTGGCACTCACAAATTTATATACTTTAAAAACACCTAAAAACTATGTGATGTCAGATGCAGAAATTATAAAGGAAATCGCATTTACAAGAGGACTTGAAAATACAGCATTGGCGCTTTATCCCCGCTATTATAAGTTAAGGCTTAATACATATGATCAATTTGGAACTACAGAGCGCATGAGGCAATATGGTGTCTATACAGATGAAAATTTAGTGACTGCATGTCTATATAACAAAACTGTAAGACAAATATATAATTTTGTTTTTACCGTTTCCATGCTTTATGCACCAATTGCGTTGATAATTCATACAATATTAAGTTTAATTAAAAGAAATGATATTTATCATATGCTGCAAATAGTACTTGCCGGAACAGTCTTCTTATATGGTATGGCATTAAGTTTTATGTGCATGAGAATTGATAGATACATGTTCCCGGTCCTGTCATTTTCAATTATTGTAATAGTTGCGGACATAGTTTCTATAATTAAATATTGGGGTCATAATTTTATAATGCATTTTTCAAAATCATAAACATTTGCCTCATACGCCTTGGCCATTTTGACTATTATGTCAACTATAGTTGAAATGGCCTGAATTTTCTTTCATTCTCTTGAAACTGCTGAATTTACATAATCAAGAATAAATGTATCCTGTTTCCCCTTACAAGTACACATAAGACGAAAAGCGTCTGATGCCCGGCAGATTGTCATATCCCTGGTAGCAGTCTGCTTCAAGGTATCAAAGAGGTGTGTTTACATACCCTCTTTTGAATTCCACCCAGGAATTCAACGGCAATGAATTTTGCCTTGGTCTCTGTGTATCCCCCATTTCCTGTGTTAAAATAATTACAGCTTGATAAAGCGCGGAAAAAGGCATACACTATGTTTAAGAAGAGAACTCATTTCCGGCCTTTAAAATATGTAAAAAGGAGAGCATTTAAATGAAACTTGCACTCATCAGCGATATTCACGGAAACTACAAAGCCCTGGAAGCATTCCTGAACTATATGGAGCAGCACCCTACAGACGCCGTTATCAGCCTGGGCGATTATATAACCGATGCGCCGTACCCGGAGCGTACCATGGCACTTCTGTACGGCATGCGGGAAAAATATCCCTGCTATATGCTTCGGGGCAACAGGGAAGACTATATTCTGGATAACGAGGGCAACGGGGAGGGCTGGAAACCTTCCTCGGCCAATGGCACCCTGTACTATACCCTGCAGCATATTACGGAGAAAGACAAGGCGTTCTTCAGGACTCTTCCGACGGAGCGTGAAGTGTGTATTGAGGGATGTCCTTCCTTATATATATGTCATGGCACGCCGGGGCGGGTGCGGGGCAATGTACACCAGGAGGAAGGACTCAAGGAAAAGGTTCTGGCGGCGCTACCCTGCCGTTATCTGCTGGGAGGCCACACCCATCACCAGGAAATCGACAGGCGGCAGGGAAAAACATATATCAATCCCGGCTCTCTGGGATTCGCAGTGGACGGTGTGGGCAGGCGCGGGCAGTTTGCCATACTTGAAGGAAATTCGGAAGGGTGGGAAGCGGAATTTATGTCAATTTCCTATGATGTAGACGGATATCTCAGGGACTTTACGGAGAGCGGCGTGGACGACATCGGCATGACATTGAACAAGGCCATCAAAAAGAGCCTGGTGACAGGTGTAAATTATTTTTTCAAATGCATTCTGGCCATGGAAGCGGAAGCAAAGGAGAAGGGGCTTGCATCTATGACAGAACTGCCGGAAACGGCATGGATGAAAGTGACGGAGCAGTTTGAATTGTAAAGGATCTGCAGCGTTTAGCGACCATTGCTGAGCACTGACAGCAGGACGATAAGAAAAAAGGAGTCAACATGAAATTTTTATTGGCGGCGATAAACGCCAAATACATACATTCCAACCCTGCCATATACAGCTTGCGGGCCTATGCGGGGGCGGAACTGCGGCAGTTTATAGAACTTGCTGAGTACACCATCAATCAGAGCATGCAGGAAATATTATCTGACATATATGTCAGAAAACCCGACATAATTGGTTTTTCCTGTTACATTTGGAATTGGAGGCTGATTCAGGAAATGCTGTGTGAGCTGCCCAAGCTTCTGCCCGGCGTGTCCCTGTGGCTGGGGGGACCGGAGGTTACCTATGACGCGGGGCAGATTCTCCGGCGATATCCTCAGCTGGCAGGTATTATGGTGGGGGAAGGTGAGGCGACCTTCAGGGAACTGCTGGAATATTACGCAGGTGCGGCAGGGGAACAGGCCTGTGCCGCCGAAGCGGTGAGGCAAAAGGAAAAGGGCAAAACCGTACGGCATTGCCTGCAGGAAATTCCGGGCCTGTGTCTGCCCGCAGGTTATACGGCATCCAGGGAACCGGTGGACCTGAGTACCATTCCGTTCCTGTATCATGACCTGAAGCCTTTTGAAAATAAAATCCTGTATTACGAGTCCGGCAGGGGGTGTCCGTTTAGCTGCTGCTATTGCCTGTCTTCTGTGGAAAAGCGTGTCAGGATGCGTGACATTAGTGTCGTAAAAAGAGAGCTGCAGTTTTTTCTGGACAATAAAGTGAGACAGGTAAAGTTTGTTGACAGGACCTTCAATTGCAGCCATTCCCATACAATGGCGGTCTGGCAGTACATCCTGGAACATGACAATGGTGTCACAAACTTTCATTTTGAGATTTCCGCAGACCTTCTGCGGGAGGAGGAGACGGCGCTTCTGAATCGTTTCCGACCGGGGCTGGCACAATTGGAAATCGGCGTTCAGTCGGTGAACCCGGTGACCCTTCAGGCAATCGGGCGTACAATGAACCTGGAAAAGCTGGAACATGCGGTGGCTGCTATCCGCAGCGGCGGGAACGTCCATCAGCATCTGGATCTGATTGCGGGGCTTCCTTATGAAAATTATGAAAGCTTCAGAAATTCCTTTAACCGGGTTTACGGCATGCGCCCGGATCAGCTTCAGCTGGGCTTCCTGAAAGTTCTGAAGGGTTCCGGCATGTGGGAACAGGCGGCGGAATACGGTATCTGTTATATGGAACAGCCGCCTTATGAAGTACTGTACACAAAATGGCTGGCCTATGAAGAGATACTGCGGCTGAAGCGGATAGAAGAAATGGTGGAGATCTATTATAACAGCGCACAGTTTATCCATACCATTTCCTTTTTGGAGCAAGCCTTTCCGACTCCTTTTGATATGTATGAGGCGCTTGCTGCTTTTTATGTACAGAAGGGATACGCGTCCGCGGACCCGTCCCGCGCCCGCCGCTATCATATTCTTCTGGAATTCGTCATAGAATATGACAGCAGCCGCCGGGCCGCGTACGAAGAGCTTTTGACGTATGACATGTATCTGCGGGAAAATCTGAAGAGCAGGCCGGATTTTGCAGCGGAGCTGTCTCCATATAAAGAGACGATTCGTTCCTTTTATAAGAAAGAAGAGCGGGAACGCTGCAATCTGCCGGATTATCAAAATTATGACTGGAAACAATTGATGAAAATGACGCATCTGGAGCCTTTTTCCCGGCCCGTCTGGGATACGGCGCAGATGACCCGGGGGTATGAGGCAGAGGGAGCGCCTGGAGAAATCCCTGAAAAAAAGCGGTATCTGGCCCTTTTTGACTATCGGAAGCGAAATCCCTTGCACCATGAAGCGGCGGTACGCATTTTCGGCATATGAAATCTGCGGGGAACAGGTCAGGCAGGGGGCGGACCCAAGTTGGTAGCCCGCAAAGGGGAATTTTATCGGGATTTCGGAACAAATAGTTGAATTAACATAACCGAAAAGCCACTATATAGTTGACTTTTATCAGGAAATGGAATACAATGCATAAGGCGGGCTGATTGAAACACTGCAAAAAGCCTGTTAACATATACTTGTAAACATAGATTGCGATTACAAAAAGTCAGAGAAAGGAAGATAAGGATTATGGCAAGGAAGAAGGCTGTGGAACCGGCAATACAGGCTGCGGAAGCAACAGGTACTGAAGCTATTGAGACTAAGGCAGAAGACATAAAGGCAGAAGAAGCAGTAGCAGAACAGAAAGCGGAAGAGGTGCCGGCAGCAAAAACCAGGAAGGCCCCTGCAAAGAAGAAAACAGCGGCAAAGGACGGCGGCAAGGCGGAAGCTGTGAAGAAGGACAGTGCAAAGGCGGAGACAGAAAAGGAAGCGGCAGCAAAGGAGGAGGCTCCGAAAAAGAGCGCCAAAGCATCCGCATCCAAGGCGGCAAAGAACTCTGCGGAGAAGACCGTTCTCCATGTTCAGTACGGCGGCAAGTCCATAGCGGCGGAAGACCTGGTGAAGAGTGCGAAGGACATCTGGAAATACGACCTGAAGCGCAAGGAAGCAGATCTGACCAGCATTGAAATCTACGTAAAACCGGAAGAGAATATGGCTTACTATGTAATGAACGATGATGTAAAAGGAAGTTTTCCTATTTGAGATTTTGCAGACCGGCACTCAAAAAGGTAAGCAGCGTAAAACGGAATTTGGAAAAAGGAAGCGGCTGGGGCAGCCCCGGCTGTTCCGAAAGAGAAAGGCAGCATCAGAACCGGCGCAGCCATGCGGGGGTTGGATGCTGCTTTTTTGCGTTTTAGAATTTTTTTAGAATTATTTTTGCCGAAATTGGTTGACAATGTATAGGGTAAGTGATATTTTATGGTTAGCAGATGTTAGCACTCCTTTTTGATGAGTGCTAATAGCGAAAGGGAGGCAGCCTGATGGAGCTGGATGAGAGAAAAAAGAAAATCCTGCAGGCGGTCATCCGCAATTATCTGGAAACAGGTGAGCCGGTTGGCAGCAGGACCATCTCCAAGTACACCGACCTGAATTTAAGTTCAGCCACCATCCGAAACGAGATGGCTGACCTGGAGGAAATGGGATATATTTTTCAGCCCCACACTTCCGCGGGCAGGATTCCTTCCGATAAGGGCTACCGCTTCTATGTGGATGCCATGATGGAGGAGAAGGAGCGGGAGTTTGCGGAGATGCGGGAAATGAAGGGCGTGCTGGTGGAGCGTCAGAATAAGGTTGAGACGCTGCTGAAGCAGGTAGCCAAGGTACTGGCACAGAACACACAGTATGCCACCATGATATCCGCGCCACGCTCCAAACGCAGCAAGCTGAAATTCATACAGCTTTCCCGTGTGGATGCCCGTCAGTTGCTGGCGGTGATCGTGCTGGAGGGGAATGTTATCAAGAATAACATTCTGCCGGTGGAGGAGGAACTGGATGATGAGACGCTGCTGAAGCTGAATATCCTGCTGAATACGAATCTGAACGGTCTGGCCATCGATGAGATCAACCTGGCGATGATTGCCGTGATGAAGCAGCAGGCAGGGATTCACAGCCACATTGTCGGCGAGGTCATTGACGCGGTGGCAGAAGCCATCAGGGCGGAGGAGGACCTGGAGATTTATACCAGCGGCACTACGAATATCTTCCGTTATCCGGAGCTGGCAGACCAGCAGAAAGCCAGTGAGCTGCTCAATACCTTCGAGGAGAAGAAGCTGCTGGGAGAGTTCCTGCAGGATACGCACGCTGAGGTGGAAGAGACAGGGATTCAGGTATACATCGGTTCGGAGACGCCGGTGCAGAGCATGAGAGATTGCAGCGTGGTCACGGCGACTTATGAATTGGGCGGCGGTATGAAGGGAACAATCGGTATCGTGGGACCCAAGAGGATGGATTATGACAAGGTAGTGACGACATTGAGAACCATACAGACACAGCTGGATGAATTGTACAGGAGCGAAGAGAAGACATAACGCGTTCGCTGAAAAGAATGCATGTTCGGAGAAAAGTGGGGAACCGCTCCAAAGGAGTTCCGGAAAACCGCGTCATATGTGGTCTGGAGATTCCGAGAGGATATGTAAATATGGAAAAGGAGGTCAGAGGCTGGAGATATGGCAGAACAGGAAGTAAGGACGGAAACAGAACAGGAAGTTCCCGGCACTGAAGGAAGCGCAGAAGAAAATACGGAAGCCCGGACAGCGGAGGAAACCGCCGAGGAAGGGGGAACTTCTTCGGAAACGGCTACTGAAAGTGCGGAGGAGGAAACCGAGACGGTCCCGCCGGAGGGAGAGGACCCGAAGACCTGGGCAGAGAAGCGGGCTGCTAAGAAACAGGCAAAACTGGACAAAAAGTCACAGGGCTATAAAGAGCAGATTGAGCAGCTTGAGGATAAGGTAAAACGTCAGCTTGCCGAATTTGAGAATTTCCGAAACCGGACGGAAAAGGAAAAGCATGCCATGTTCGAGACCGGCGCAAAGAGCGTCGTGGAGAAGATATTGCCGGTGGTGGATAATTTTGAGAGGGGCCTGGCGACGGTGCCGGAAGACAGGAAAGGGGATCCCTTCGTGGACGGCATGGAGCGCATTTACAAACAGCTTCTCACGGAGCTGGAAAATATGGGAGTGAAACCCATAGAAGCCGTCGGAAAGGAATTTGACCCGAATCTGCACAATGCAGTGATGCAGGTGGAGAGTGAGGAGTATGAATCCGGCGTGGTGGCCCAGGAGCTTCAGAGGGGATATACGTATCGCGAGAGCGTGGTAAGGCATTCCATGGTTGCGGTTGTACAGTAACCCAGTGTATCCGGCCGTTCCACCGCATAGTTAGGTTGTGAAATACCCATGCGCTGCTGTGAAGAACGCCATACGGCAGTGACATGGCTGTAATAATAAAAGGTGTTGTCGCGCATGGTTTTACAGGCGGCAGCATGTAAAGAAGGAAAGGTATTATCTTATTTAAGAAGAGATACCGGACTTAGAATCAAAACAGTATCTGCGTTTTCCCCAGAGGGGTTGTGCGGAACGATAACCAGGAGGACGATTAGAAATGAGTAAAATTATCGGTATTGACTTAGGTACGACAAACAGTTGTGTTGCGGTTATGGAAGGTGGTAAGCCCACCGTTATAGCAAACGCGGAGGGTGCAAGGACCACACCTTCTGTAGTGGCATTTACGAAGACCGGCGAGAGGCTGGTAGGTGAGCCTGCAAAGCGTCAGGCGGTTACCAACGCGGAGAAGACCATCGCTTCCATTAAGAGGGATATGGGTACGGATAACGGACGTTCCATTGACGGCAAGAGATATTCACCCCAGCAGATTTCCTCAATGATCCTTCAGAAGCTGAAGGCAGACGCGGAGAGTTATCTGGGAGAGAAGGTTGCCGAGGCGGTAATCACGGTTCCCGCATACTTTAACGACGCACAGCGTCAGGCTACCAAGGATGCGGGCAAGATTGCCGGCCTCGAGGTAAAGCGTATCATCAACGAGCCTACGGCAGCAGCTCTTGCTTATGGCCTTGACAATGAAAAAGAGCAGAAGATCATGGTATATGACCTGGGCGGCGGTACTTTTGACGTGTCTATCATCGAAATCGGTGACGGCGTAATCGAAGTGCTTGCAACCAACGGCGACACCCACCTGGGCGGCGACGATTTTGACAATAAGATTATCCAGTGGATGCTGGCTGAGTTTAAGAAAGCGGAAGGCGTTGACTTAAGCGGCGATAAGATGGCGATGCAGAGGCTGAAGGAAGCGGCAGAGAAGGCGAAGAAGGAACTTTCCAGCGCCATGACCACCAATATCAATCTGCCCTTTATTACCGCAACGGCAGAGGGACCCAAGCATTTCGACATGAACCTGAGCCGTGCGCAGTTTGACGAACTGACACATGACCTGGTAGAGAGAACGGCGATTCCCGTGCAGAATGCCATGCGTGATGCGGGATTGAACAATTCCGACCTGGGACAGGTGCTGCTGGTAGGCGGTTCCACCCGTATTCCCGCGGTTCAGGATAAGGTAAGGCAGATTACGGGCAAGGAACCCAGCAAGTCCCTGAATCCCGATGAGTGCGTGGCAATCGGCGCATCCGTACAGGGCGGCAAGCTGGCCGGCGATGCCGGTGCAGGGGATATCCTCCTGCTGGATGTAACGCCGTTGTCCCTGTCCATTGAGACCATGGGCGGTGTGGCTACCAGGCTGATTGAGAGAAATACAACCATTCCCACCAAGCACAGCCAGATTTTCTCCACTGCGGCAGATAATCAGACGGCCGTGGATATCAATGTGGTACAGGGTGAGAGACAGTTTGCAAGGGACAACAAGTCTCTGGGACAGTTCCGTCTGGACGGAATCCCTCCCGCAAGAAGAGGTGTTCCTCAGATTGAGGTTACGTTTGACATTGACGCCAACGGCATTGTGAATGTATCCGCCAAGGATTTGGGAACGGGCAAGGAACAGCACATTACGATTACCGCAGGCTCCAACATGTCCGATGACGAGATCGAAAGGGCAGTGAAGGAAGCCGCGGAGTTTGAGGCACAGGACAAGAAGCGGAAGGAAGCCGTAGAGGCAAGGAACGAGGCAGACTCATTCGTATTCCAGACCGAGAAGGCACTTACCGAAGTGGGCGACAAGATCAGCGACAGTGAGAAGTCCGCGGTTCAGGCCGACCTGGATGCCGTGAAGGCTGTTCTGGACAGGACCAAGGACCAGGAGATGACGGAAAGTGACGTAGACGAGCTGAAAGCCGCAAAAGAGAAGCTGATGAACAGTGCGCAGAGCCTGTTTACCAAGATGTACGAGAACATGCAGCAGGCACAGGGCGGCGCGGCAGGACCGGATATGGGAAATACGGCAGATATGGGAGGCAATTCCGCCCCTGATGACGACGTAATCGACGGAGATTTCCGCGAGGTATAAATAGCCGGCGTTTTGGTTCGCACTGCAGTTCAGGCGCAGTTGTCAAACGGTGTAAATATGAATAGGAAAACGGTGTCATTTACGGCACCGTTTTCGCAGGTTTGGGACGGTGCGGTCCAAAAAGGAATGTAAAATCCCGCCCGGTCTGTAAGAAAAGATTGAATAAGCAGGTAAAATGTGGTAAATTTATACTCACGAGTATAGAATCGTATGCAAAATGGCAAGGGACTCAGGCAGGGAAGTTCGACGGCCGGTTTTGTAGGCCGGATATGGCCTGTGTGCCTCCGTATTGATAATATAAGGAGTTTATTATGGCAGAGCAGAAGCGAGACTATTATGAAGTCCTTGGCGTGGACAAAGGTGCAGATGATGCTGCAATCAAAAAAGCATACCGTGTTCTGGCGAAGAAGTATCATCCGGACATGAATCCCGGGGATACGGAGGCGGAGAAGAAATTCAAAGAAGCTTCGGAAGCGTATGCAGTGCTGAGTGATCCGGATAAGAGACGCCAGTATGACCAGTTCGGCCATGCGGCCTTTGAGGGCGGTGCAGGCGGAGCCGGCGGCTTTGATTTCAGCGGAGCGGATTTCGGTGATATATTCGGCGATATATTCGGTGATCTCTTTGGCGGCGGACGCAGCAGGTCCCGAAGCAATGGGCCTATGAAGGGGGCAAACCTCAGGACCAGCGTGCGGATTACCTTCGAGGAGGCTGTATTCGGCTGCAAAAAAGAGATTGAACTGAATGTGAAGGAAACCTGTAAGACCTGCAGCGGTTCGGGGGCGAAGCCCGGGACCAGCCCCGAGACCTGCCCGAAGTGCGGCGGCAAGGGACAGGTGATGTTTACCCAGCAGTCTCTGTTCGGGACGGTTCGTAATGTGCAGACCTGCCCGGACTGCCAGGGCAGCGGTAAGATCATTAAGGAGAGATGCGTTGACTGCCGCGGAACGGGGTACATTGCGATGAAGAAGCGATACTCCGTTGATATTCCGGCAGGTATCGACAATGGCCAGTCTACGCGCATGCCCGGATTGGGAGAACCGGGAATCAACGGAGGTCCTAGGGGCGATGTGCTGATTGAAGTGATTGTGGGACGCCACCCCATCTTCCAGAGGCAGGACTTCGACATTTATTCCACGGTTCCGGTTTCCTTTGCGGTGGCGGCGCTGGGCGGCGAGGTTATGATTGATACGGTGGACGGCAAGGTGATTTATGACGTGAAGGCCGGCACCCAGACGGATACCAGGGTCAGGCTTCGCGGAAAAGGCGTACCGTCATGGCGTAATAAGGACATGCGGGGAGACCATTATGTCACGCTGGTTGTGCAGGTTCCGGATAAATTGAAGCCGGAGGCGAAGGAACTGCTGCGCCAGTTTGACGAGATCACCGGAAATTCCCTGAACGCGGCGAAGGCTGCCACGGAACAGGACCAGCACGGCGGTGAAAACAAAGAGAACGCGGCGGAAGGTAAAAAGAAGAAACGTTGGAAATTATGATTTTTGGAAGCCATATGAGTTGATATGGATGCATCCGCATTTCGGAAGGCGCCCATTCCGGCTTCAGGGCTATCTGCCAGGGCAGCACAGGCAGATTATTCTGAAGCGGGGGGCTGCAGAAGGGGCGGATGTTTTTCTATATCGTGGATTTCGGGCAGCGGGACGTGCCAAAGTCCGTGCCTGGCTGCAACGGCTTCTCCAGGAGGTTTTATGAAAGACAGAAAATACCGCATTCCCCTGACGCTCTGTGCGGCAGCCGTCTGGATTTTTCTCATCAATCATTTTGCCGGCATTTATTTTGAGACAAATGATGACCGCCTGCTGTCGGAGATTTTTTCAGGGTCCATGACAGGGAGTCCGGAAGCGCATTCGTATTATGTTGACTATATTCTGGGCTTTGTCCTTGCACTGCTGTACCGTGTGACGGATGCCGTTCCCTGGTATGGCGGCATGCTGGTGCTGTTCCAGTTTTTATGCTGGTTCTTCACGGCGAATGCTTTTTTCGCCGCCTGCAGAAACAGGCGGGAGCGTTTTACGGCGGCTGTGTGCTGTATTGTCCTGTATGCCGCCGGCTTTCATGTGATTGCCAGCATACAGTTTACCTCTACGGCTGCGCTGCTGGCGATAACCGGATACCTGTGTTTTCTGCTTTACCCACACGGTAGGGCAAGGTATGCGCGGTTCTTTTTGTTAGAGTTTTTTGCGTTTTTGCTGCGCAGTGACGCCATGCTTATGATTCAGCCAATGGGGGTTCTGACGATTTCCGGATTATACGCCGTGGAGCAGAGGCTGTATCGGCTTCAGGGCGTTTCCGTGAGGGAATGGATGAAGAAGTGCGGCCCGCTGCTGCGCGCTGCCGCCCTTTTGCTCCTGATATTGTTGATCGGTACATGCAGCCGCCTCGTGTCCTACAGCAGCCCGGGGTGGAAGGAATATGAAAAGGTCAATGACGCGGTGACCACAATCACGGATTATGCCGCAATTCCGGATTATGACCAGGTTCGTTCCATCCTGGATAAATACAATGTGACCCGGAGGCAGTATGAGGCCTTTTCCGTGTATACAATGATAGAAGAAAATTTGTCCGGAGACTGCCTCCTGGAAGTGGCGGAGGTGGCCGATGAGCGGAAGGCGATGCCGACTGTCGGACAGCTGTGCCGGCGGCTTTTGGAGGGCTATACTGTCGGTGAAAATTCGGGGGAATTACATCTGTTGCTGGCGGCGGCCTGGGCGGTACTTCTGGTTTTCGTTGTTTTCCGGAGACATTTTTCGCTCCTGCTTTCCATGGCGGGGCTTTTTGCGGGTCGGACTGCCATGTGGCTGTTCCTTCTCTATGGGGGCAGGACGCCGCCGAGAGTGATGGTTCCTCTGTATATGGGGGAGATAACGCTGCTGCTTTGCCTGTTTTTTCTGGCGGTCAGAGAAAACGGCGAAGTGCCTGTGCCGCATCGGGGAAAGTACGGTATTTTCAGGAGATATCTGCCTGTTCTGCCGCTGCTGGCCCTCCTGCCTTTCGGGGCGAAGGTGCTGAATGATCAATACGCGGAAATATCCGCCGCCCATGCTGCTGAAGCCCTCTATTTCGAAGGTATGCAGGATGTGATTTCCTATTGCGGCGCACATCCGGAAGAACGTTTTTTTGTTGACGCCAGTTCGCTGATTTATTACCGGGGCAGCGCCTTTGAGACAGGTATTTACGGCCGGAGAAACGGGGTGATTACCGGATGCTGGTATTCTGGGGCGCCGGTACTCTACCGGTATATGAAGGATTATTTCGCGGACTGTGATACGATCTACGTGGTTGCGTCGGCCGATATGGAAATGCAGTCAGGAAAGGTGCTTTCTTATCTGGAAGAGCGGTTGGGTACGGCTGCGTATCTGCATGATACTTTTACGGCATCCCATGGCGGGGAATATCGGGTGTATGGGCTGCAGAAAATGAAATGACGTGCAGGGTTTCGGCATTGCCGATAAAACACCACTTTTCAAACAGGGAAAAAAAGTGTATAATCGTGAATCATGAAAGACGAAAAGAATGAATTTTTAGGGCTTTTATGCAATTTATACCTTGTCATTCTGCTGGCGGTCCTGCCGCTGTACACCGGGGACGGTTACTGGCAGCTGGGTGATACAAAGTACATGCTGTTTCGGAACCTTTCCCTGCTCTGCCTGGGTGGCTGGCTGCTTGCGGGAATGCCGGGGCGTGTGGGCAGCGCGGCAGAACAGGTGAGGGCGTGGATAAAATACCGTAAGACACGGGAGGGCGGGGAGAAAAAATACCCTGAAGCGCGGGAGGGCAGATCACGGCGGACCGTACCGGGAGTCCGTGGGGAGGCAGTGACCGAAGCGGCTGCCGGGCGGAAAAAGACAGGCCCGGAGAGAACGGGATACGGCATGTTTTTCAGCAGGATGGACCGGGCAATGGCCGCGTATGGTATATGCGTGGTTCTGTCGGCATGCTGCAGTTCATATGGCAAACTGGCCTGGAACGGCTATGAAGGCTGGTATATGGGAGCCTTTTCGCAGCTGATGTTTATCGGGATCTATTTTTTTGTGTCAAGGCAGTATGGGGGCGCGGTCTGGCCCATATATCTGGGGGAGGCGGCGCTTTTTCTGGTGACGCTGCTGGGATTGCTGCATCGGCTGGGGATTGACCCCCTGGGGCTGATGGCGGGCTGGAACAGCGGGGACTGGGAGTACAGCCATTTACTGTCCACCCTGGGAAATATTAACTGGCTCTGCGGGTATTACAGCGTTGCACTGGCTTTTGTGATTGTTCACTATCTTCAGGAAGACACGCGGTGGCTTTGTGCGGTGCTGTATCTGGTATCGGTAGCTGCTTTTGTGCTGCTGCTGGTTCAGGGCAGCCAGAGCGGCCTGCTGATTTTGGGAACCTGTGCGGCAGTCTGTTTTGCCCTGGGCAGACGGCGGAAAGGAGTATGGGGAAAGACGCTGCTGCTGCTGACGGGGACATTCCTTTTCATGCCCTTGTTGGAAGTGCTGATGAAGCTGCAGGGAAGCAGGGCGGCAGTTGTGGCGGACGGAAATATTTTTGCGGTTATCGGCTGGTACGGGTGGCTGCTGGCGGCGGCAATCTGCTTTTTTTTCTTTCTGCTCCTCAAAAGGCGGGGCAGGTTAGTGAATCCCCGAACTGCCAGGCAGGATGGGGCAGGCGGACACAAGGGGAACTGCCGTGAGGGTGCGGAAGCCTGCCGGAATGCGCAGGGTGAAAATAAGCGCCCCGGAGGGCGGCCTAAGGCGGGAAAACCTGACAGGATGCTGCTGCGGATAATTGCGATGTTCGTTTTCGGGACAGCGGTGACAATGGCGGCGGGAGTCCTGTTCCGGTACGGGTTTGATGATGGTTTTGGCAGCGGCAGAGGATTTCTGTGGCGTATTTCCGCGGAAGGCTTTGCGGCGGCAGGCGGGAAGGATAAGCTGCTGGGTGCGGGTCCGGACTGTTATGGGGAAGCCATTTTCGGCAGGTACGGGACGGGGACCGATATATGGAAGGGAGAGCATTGGGAAGGGGCGGTATTTACCAATGCGCATAATGAGTTCCTGAACCAGATGTGCAATGTGGGGATTCTGGGTACGGTGAGTTATCTGGCCATTTTTCTGGTGGGGATGCGCAGATACGGGGATGACGGAAAGGAGAACGTGGCCGGTAGAGCGGCGCGGGAAGCGGAAGGGCATGGGCTTTGCGGCGGGCTGGGGCTGCTGGCATTGTCCATGTACGGAATCCATGCAACGGTGAGCTTCCAGCAGGTATTGAATGCACCGCTCCTGTTTCTGGTGCTGGGACTGTGTGAAGCGGAAACGCGGCGGAAGAGAGGGAGAATGGGTGTAGGCTCTCCGGCGTGTGCAGCGTTGGGGATGGGAGCGGACGGGGACAGAGAGGACGGGGACAGAGAGGACGAAAGGCAGTGCCATGGAAAACGAGGCGATATTGACGAAAGTAAAACTTCGGAAACGTGAAAAAGCGAATAACGGAAGTGCGCTCCAAAAGAAAGAGAGATAAAAAGAGGACAAGCCGCAGGGGGAAGGGTAAAACATGAACTGGAGGACAAGCCGCAGGGGGAAGGGTAAAACATGAACTGGAGGACAAGCCGCGGGCAGAAGTGAGAACGGAGGAGAGAATGATATGAAATGGAAAAAATTTAAGATAAAGACGGTTACGGACGCGGAAGATATTATCATCAGCGCGCTGTATGATATTGGCCTGGAAGGGGCACAGATTGAGGATAAGATTCCTTTGACGGCCATGGAAAAAGAACAGATGTTTGTAGATATTCTTCCGGAGGTCCAGGAGGATGACGGCATTGCCTATCTGAGCTTTTTTGTGGAGGAGAGGGAAGACGGCAGCCTGGAGGTTTTGGGAGAGCAGGCGGATGAAGCCGCGGTTTTGGAAAATGTGAGGCGGGAACTGGAGGAACTCCGTCAGTTCTGTGAAATCGGGGAAGGCTCTATTGTCGTGGAGGAGACGGAGGACCTGGACTGGATTCATAACTGGAAACAATATTTTCACCAGTTTTATATAGACGATATTCTGGTGATTCCTTCCTGGGAGGAGGTAAAGACAGAGGACCAGGCCCGGACGGTGCTGCATATAGACCCGGGTACCGCCTTCGGGACGGGGATGCATGAGACCACACAGCTGTGTATCAGGCAGCTGCGGAAGCATGTGACAGCGGGAACAAAGCTTCTGGACGTGGGGACGGGCAGCGGAATCCTGGCAATCCTCTCCCTGATGTTCGGGGCGGAACATGCGGTGGGGACGGACCTTGACCCCTGTGCGGCGGAAGCCGTGGAGCAGAACTGCCGGGCAAACGGAATCGGGCCGGGACGTTTCGATATGATGATCGGCAACATTATTTCGGACAAAAGCGTGCAGGATAAGGTGGGATATGGCTGCTATGACATTGTAGTGGCAAATATCCTTGCGGATGTGCTGGTGCCTTTGACCCCGGTCATTTTAAACCAGCTGAAGGACGGGGGAATCTATATCACCTCCGGCATCATTGACGATAAGGAGGAGACAGTGGTGGAGGCTGTCAAGGCGGCAGGGCTGAAGGTACTGGAAGTTACGTATCAGGGCGAGTGGGTCAGCGTGACGGCGCAGAAAAGCGCGCAGGAGGGCTGCGGGTCCTGCAGTATGGGATAACTGTCTGTGTACAGTGATGCGGAGAGGATACACAGGCAATACAAAGTATATGAGACTTGCGGAAGGCAGTTGGGAAAGGACGCGATATGCACCAGTTTTTCGTATCTCCGGAACAGATTCATATAAATGACAAGAGTGTCATGATTGTCGGGACAGATGTGAACCATATCAGAAACGTACTCCGTATGAAAGCGGGAGAGGAAATATCTGTCAGCAACGGGCAGGACGGCAGGGAGTATCGCTGCGGCATTCGAAGCATGGAGGAGGACAGGATCATCTGTGAGCTTCGATTTATTAAGGAAGACAGGGTGGAACTGCCCTCCCGGGTATACCTATTTCAGGCGCTGCCCAAGGCGGACAAGATGGAGCTGATTGTTCAGAAGGCGGTGGAGCTGGGGGTGTACAAAATCATTCCGGTGGCGGCAAAGCGCTGTATAGTCAGGCTGGATGAACGGAAGGCCGCATCTAAAGTGCAGCGTTGGCAGGGAATTGCGGAATCGGCGGCAAAGCAGAGCAAACGGGCTGTTATCCCGGAGGTGACAAATGTGTCATGTTTTTCCGAGGCTGTGAGGATGGCGTCTGCAATGGATGTCAGGCTGATTCCCTACGAACTGGCGGAGGATATGTCGAAAACAAAAGAACGGATGGGCGCGCTGGCGCCTGGCCAGGAGATCGCTGTGTTTATAGGGCCGGAGGGCGGCTTTGAGGAAGCGGAGGTTGCATTGGCGCTGGCGGGCGGCCTGGAACCGATTACACTGGGAAAGCGGATTTTAAGAACGGAGACTGCGGGACTGACAGTGCTGTCATGGATTATGTACATGCTGGAAAGCTGACGTTATGTGGGCGGAATGTCCCTTGTACTTCTCCGGGAAAGAGGATGGGCCAGGAAGTCGCCCGCCGCGGCTTTGCGGTGAAGGGCAGGGACGGAGTGCGCGTCCGCTGCATATGATAGGATGAGGAGGAGTACTGCCCGGCGGGCGAAGCGATGAAGGCCGGGGCGGGCGGCTCCCAGCTGTATAGAGATAAAGGAGTAAAACCATGGAAGTATATCTGGACAATTCCGCAACCACCAGGGCGTTTCCGGAAGTTGCGGAACTGATGACGAAGATTATGTGTGAGGATTACGGCAATCCTTCCAGTCTTCATATGAAAGGCGTTCAGGCGGAGCAGTACCTGCGCTATGCGAAAGAAACCTTTGCCAGGATTCTGAAGGTACAGGAGAAAGAGATATTTTTTACTTCCGGCGGCACGGAATCGGATAATATGGCCCTGATCGGCTGCGCACGGGCAAATGACAGGCGGGGAAATCATCTGATCACTACCCAGATAGAGCATCCGGCGGTTCTGAACACCATGCGCTATCTGGAGTCCATGGGCTATCGGGTCACATATCTGCCGGTGAATTCCCAGGGCTGTATTTCCCTGGGGGATTTGCAGCGGGCAATGACCCCTGGTACCATATTGGTTTCCGTTATGCATACCAACAATGAAATCGGGTCGCTGCAGCCCATTGCCGAAGCCGGGGAACTGATTAAACGCATGAATCCGAATACCCTGTTCCATGTAGATGCGGTGCAGGGATTCGGAAAGGCAAAAATTTTCCCCAGAAAGATGGGCATCGATTTGCTGTCTGCCAGCGGGCATAAGATTCACGGTCCCAAGGGAACGGGGCTTCTGTATGTGGGAGAAAAGGTGAAAATCCAGCCGCTGATTCACGGCGGCGGCCAGCAGATGAATCTCCGCTCGGGGACGGACAACGTGTCCGGTGTGGCCGGATTTGCGAAAGCGGCGGAGCTGCTTTATGAACATTACGAGGACGATGTAAAGCGGCTGCGCCGGTACAAACATTATTTTATGGAAAATATCAGGAAAATGGACGGTATCAGGATCAACGGGCTTCTTCCGGGGGCGCCTGACGGCTCGGGGACGGCACCCCACATCGTCAGTGTCTCCGTCAGCGGTGTCCGCAGCGAGGTACTGCTCCATGCCCTGGAGGAGGACGGCATCTATGTATCCGCAGGCAGTGCCTGTGCGGCAAGGAAACCCCAGCCCTCTGTCACCCTGAAGGCAATCGGTGTGGAACGGGCACTTCTGGACTCCACAATCCGTTTCAGCTTCTCGGTTTATACGACAAAAGAAGAAATAGACTATACATTAAAGGCAATGTATGATAAAATTCCTATGTTGCGGAAATATACCCGCAGACGCTGACAGCGCAGCGCCTTATGAGAAAGGATAAAATATGTTTACAGCTTTTTTGATAAAATATGCCGAGATCGGCATAAAGGGAAAAAACCGTTATCTGTTTGAGGACGCGCTGGTGCATCAGATTAAGTTTGCACTGAAAAAATGTGAAGGCACGTTTCTGATCAGCAAATCCCAGGGAAGGATCCATGTGGAAGCACAGGGAGAATTTGACTACGATGAAACAATAGAACATCTGCAGAAGGTATTCGGTATTTCAGGAATCTGCCCTGTGGTGTACGTAGAGGATGAGGGCTTCGAAAAGCTTTGTGACAGGGTTGTCAGTTATATTGCCGATGTTTATCCTGACAGGAACAAGAGCTTCAAGGTGCATTCCAGGCGTGCGCGCAAGGATTATCCAAAAGAATCCATGGAAATCAATGCGGATATGGGGGAAAGCATTCTGAAGGCCTACCCGGAGATGCGGGTTGATGTACACAATCCCGATATTCTGCTGAATGTAGAAATCAGGGAGAAAATCTATATTTATTCGGAGACGATTGCCGGGCCGGGAGGCATGCCGGTGGGCACAGGCGGCAAGGCCATGCTGCTTCTGTCCGGCGGCATCGATTCTCCTGTAGCCGGTTATATGATCGCAAAGCGCGGTGTGAAGATTGATGCGGTTTATTTCCATGCGCCGCCCTATACCAGTGAGCGGGCGAAGCAGAAGGTGGTGGACCTTGCGAAAATCGTATCCGCTTATGCCGGACCGGTGTGGCTCCATGTGATCAATTTTACGGATATCCAGCTATATATTTACGAGAAATGTCCCCATGAGGAGCTGACCATCATCATGCGCCGTTACATGATGCGGATTGCGGAGCATATAGCAAAGGAGACAGGCTGCCTGGGGCTGATTACCGGGGAGAGCATCGGACAGGTTGCGTCTCAGACTATGAGTTCCCTGATTGCCACCAATGAGGTCTGTGAGCTGCCAGTATACCGTCCGTTGATTGGGTTTGACAAGAAGGAGATCGTGGATATTTCACAGAAAATCAACGCTTTTGAGACTTCCATCCAGCCATTTGAGGATTGCTGCACCATTTTTGTGGCCAAGCATCCGGTGACGAAGCCCAATGTGAATATTATACGCCGCCATGAGCGCAATTTGGAGGAAAAAATAGAGGAACTGGTTCAGAAGGCGTTGGATACGAAAGAACTGATTATAGCGGAGTGAGGAATTGCAGAATTGCAGATTTACGAAGCGGTTCCAACAGTACAGGGGCTGTTGCTGCTGAATGCGACAGCCCGTTTTCTGTCGGGTATTTATTTTACAATGTAAGGATTTAATAATTCCAGCACTTCGTCAGCGCCTTCTTCCGTGTGGATGTTCAAATCGATGGGTTTGGACAGGTCCAGGCTGAAGATACCCATAATGGACTTCGCGTCCACAACGTATCTGCCGGATACCAGGTCAAAATCGTAATCAAACTTGGAAATGTCATTTACAAAGGATTTCACTTTGTCGATGGAATTTAAAAAAATCTGTACTGTTTTCAATGGCCTATACCTCCTTGCTTCTTTTCAGATTCCTATCCATTATCTTAATAGCTGGGATAGTAAAAGTCAAGGCGAAAACCGTACAAAAAAAGTGGGGAAACATTATGAAAACTGTGGCATTATACAATCTGGGCTGCAAGGTAAATTCCTATGAAATGGAAGGAATGGGGCAGAAGCTGCGGGAAAAGGGATACCATATCGTTCCCTTTGAGGAAAAAGCGGATATCTATGTGGTGAACACATGTACGGTGACCAACATTGCGGACAGGAAGAGCCGCCAGATACTTCACCGGGCCAGGCAGCTGAATCCGGACGCCGTGGTGGTGGCGGTGGGCTGCTATGTACAGACAGGGATGGCGAATATTGAGAAGGATGACGGCATCGACCTTGCCATCGGCAACAACCATAAGAAGGACATTGCGGAACTTTTGGAGAGGTATCTTGAAGAGCGCCGGGAAACGGAGGGCACACCGAGGGGGCAGCGATCCAAAACGCTGGGGGGCGCCACCGTTACGGATATGGGCGGAAGCTGCGAATATGAGGAAATGCAGCTGCGGCAGCCTACGGAGCATACCAGGGCGTATATCAAGATTCAGGACGGATGCAACCAGTTTTGCTCCTACTGCGTGATTCCCTACGCCAGGGGACGCGTGCGGAGCCGGCGTGCAGAGGATATTCTGCAGGAAATCAGGGGGCTGGCGGCGACAGGCTTCCGGGAAGTGGTACTCACTGGGATTCACATCAGCTCCTATGGCATGGATTTTGGGGATAGTAGGGCAACGACGGCGGGAATCGGCGGGAATCATGTCAGCCTGATTGAGCTGGCGGAGCGGATTCACGAAATCCCGGGACTGGACCGGATCCGCCTGGGATCGCTGGAACCCAGGATTATAAACAGGGAGACGGCCGGGCGTCTGGCGGCGCTGCCCAAGGTTTGCCCCCATTTTCATCTCTCCCTTCAGAGCGGATGTGATGCTACGCTGAAAAGAATGAATAGACATTACACCACCGGGGAATACTATACCTGTGTGGAGGAACTGCGGCGCTTTTTCCACAGACCGGCCATCACCACGGATGTGATTGTGGGCTTTCCGGGGGAGACGGAGGAAGAATTTGCCCGGACGAAAGCATTTCTGGAGCAAGTGAATTTTTACGAGATGCATGTCTTCAAATATTCCAGGCGGAACGGAACGGCGGCGGCCTCCATGCCGGGGCAGGTTCCGGAGGCAGTGAAGGTAAAGCGCAGCAGCGAACTCCTGGAACTGACCAGGGCGCAGTCAAGGGCGTTCCGGGCACATTACATAGGAGGGGAAGCGGAGGTGCTTCTGGAAGAAAGACGGGAAATAGAAGGGCGGATGCTGCTGACAGGGCATACCGGGGATTACGTGAAGGTTGCCGTTGAGCCGGCGGAAGGTATTATGGAGGAAAATATGCTCGTAACGGTGCCTGTAAGGGGATTTCTGACGGACGAGATTCTGATTTAGCAAAAATTATGGGATGTACACCCGGCAAGGCTTGAATTTTGTACACAAATGAGTTATATTAATAGAGAGTATACGTTCAGGAGCCGGGAATATTTGGAAGTGCCGGGTATTCTTCGGGCAAAAAGGAAAACGGTTACAAAACAGACAGTAAGCGCAGCTTCATGGTATGGAGGTCAGAATATGCAGAGTTTGGGAAATACACAATACTTTAGGGTAGAGTCGGAACCCGAAGAAGGGGCAAAGGTTGTTCTGGCCGCCGTATATGAGGCATTAACGGAAAAAGGCTATAACCCGGTGAATCAGATTGTGGGCTATATCATGAGCGGCGATCCCACTTACATTACCAGCCATAAAAACGCACGCAGCATGATCATGAAGGTAGAACGCGACGAGCTGGTGGAAGAACTGCTGATAGAATATATCCATACCAAGGGCTGGCACTGAGATGAGCGGACAGATTCTGCGGGTGCGCTGACGGGACGATGCCTAGAGCCGTTGCAAAGAGCCGGCTGCCGGCAGAGCCGCAGGAGCGTCCGGGCATTCAGGGGAGCTGCAAAGAGCCGGCTGCCGCAGGAGCGTCCGGGCATTCAGCGGTGCAGCAAGGAGACGGCTGCCGCAGGAGCGCCCGGGCATTTAGAGATGCTGCGCGGCGATACATTAGGAGGAATTTTGGATGCGGATTATGGGGCTTGATTTTGGTTCCAAGACAGTGGGGGTGGCAGTGAGCGACAGCTTGCTCATAACCGCCCAGGGTCTGGAAATCATCCGCCGCAAGGAGGAAAATAAACTTCGCCGGACTTTGGCCAGGATAGAAGAGTTGATTGAGGAATACGAAGTAGAGGAGATTGTACTGGGGCTGCCGAAGAATATGAATGCCACGGAAGGCGTTCGTGCGGAACTTACGAGAGAATTTCAGGAGAAACTGGAACGAAGGACAGGCCTGCCGGTGATTTTGTGGGACGAGAGGCTGACGACTGAGGCGGCGGATAAGGCAATGATGGAGAGCGGCATCAGAAGGGAGAAGCGTAAGGATTATGTGGACATGATAGCGGCGTCCCTGATTCTGCAGGGATATCTGGACAGCCGCGGTGCCGGAGTGAAGCATGGACAGTGACCCGAGGCCGGCAGAGGAAACAGCAGTTTCAGAATGCCCTGCGGAAACGGCAGGATGCATGTATTTTGGATTGGAGAAGGAATGGAAAAAGCAGGAAAAGTGACATTTCAGCTGGATTCGGGGGAAGAGGAAAGCTTATATGTGCTGGAGCAGACCCGGATCGGAGGTATTGACTATATCCTTGTCGCCGACTGTGAGGAAGGGGACGGGGAAGCCATGATTCTGAAGGATATTTCCGAAGACGGAGAAGAGGAAGGCGCCTATGCGATGGTTTCTGACGAGGACGAGCTTGCAGCGGTGGCGGGCGTGTTCGAGAATATGCTTGAGGATGTGGAATTTGAGTGACAGTTCAGGCTAAAAGAGCCAAAGAAGCGGAAAACAAACTTAGATGAGCTTGTAAAAGCGGACCGTCTCGGGAACGGGCCGGCTGCTGTTTATAGAATAATACACTTGCCGAACGGACTGCATCTGATTAACCGGGTTAATCTTGATGACGGTTTTGTGCGCAATAAGAGATGGGGAGTACTCTGGAAAGCGCGTTGAGACATCGCCATCATCATTTGGCCTGTATCGAATGCGGGAAGGCGATTTCCTTTCAGGATGATCTGCCGGAGGGGCTGGAAGGGAAGATGCCGAAACAACCGGATTCGAACTGTGAATCATGAGTCCAGGCCGGGCGGTTTTTGTGTGGAATGTGGAGGAAATTTGATTGAAGAAAAAAGAGAATAAGAGTGGTTCCAGGCTGAAAGTGATTCCCCTGGGGGGACTGGAACAGATTGGTATGAACATTACTGCCTTCGAGTACGGGGACAGTATTGTTGTGGTAGACTGCGGCCTGTCGTTCCCGGCGGACGATATGCTGGGGATAGACCTTGTCATTCCCGATGTGACCTACCTGAAGGATAATATCGAAAAGGTGAAGGGTTTTGTGATCACCCATGGCCATGAGGACCATATCGGGGCGCTTCCCTATGTACTCCGGGAGCTGAACGTACCCGTATATGCCACCAGGCTTACCATGGGCATTATTGAAAATAAACTGAAGGAGCATGAACTGACCAAAACCACAAAGAGAAAGGTTGTCAAATTCGGACAGTCCATCAATCTGGGACAGTTCAGGGTTGAGTTTATCAAGACAAACCACAGTATCGTGGATGCCGCTGCGCTGGCAATTTATTCCCCTGCCGGCATTGTGGTGCATACGGGAGATTTCAAGGTTGATTACACGCCTGTCTTCGGGGACGCCATTGACCTGCAGCGCTTTGCGGAACTGGGCAAGAAGGGCGTGCTTGCGCTGATGTGTGATTCCACCAATGCGGAGCGTCCGGGCTTTACCCCTTCCGAGCGGACTGTGGGAACGACCTTTGACACGCTGTTTGAGGAGCATAAAAATACCAGGATTTTTGTGGCCACATTTGCTTCCAATGTGGACAGGGTTCAGCAGATTATCAATTCCGCGTATAAATTCGGACGTAAGGTGTGTGTGGAGGGCCGCAGCATGGTCAGTATCATCGAGACGGCCAGGAATCTGGAGTGTATCAGCATTCCGGACAACACACTGATTGAGATAGAGCAGATGAAGGATTACCCCAACGAGCAGCAGGTCATCATCACGACGGGAAGCCAGGGGGAGAGCATGGCGGCACTGAGCCGCATGGCGGGCGGCATGCACCGGAAGATTACCATCGGCGCGGGGGATACGGTGATTTTTTCCTCCAATCCCATTCCGGGCAACGAGAAATCCGTCACCAAGGTGATTAACGAACTGATCCGAAAGGGAGCGGACGTCATTTTCCAGGACGCCCATGTGTCCGGACATGCCTGCCAGGAGGAAATCAAGCTGATTTATTCCCTGATCCGTCCTAAATATGCGGTTCCCGTACACGGGGAAATCAAGCATCTGAAGGCGCAGGCAAAGATTGCCCAGAGCCTTGGGATAGAGAAGGACAATATCTTTGTACTGTCTTCCGGCGACGTGCTGGAGATGGGAGAGGACGGCGCCGGGGTGACAGGGCGTGTTCCTGTAGGCACAATCCTGGTGGACGGGCTGGGAGTGGGAGACGTGGGAAATGTAGTACTCCGCGACCGTCAGCATCTGGCCGAGGACGGGATCATGGTGGTAGTCATGAGCCTGGACAGGGCAGGAGGACAGATGGTGGCAGGACCCGATATTGTGTCGAGGGGATTTGTGTATGTGAAGGAATCCGATGAATTGATAGAGGAAGCACGTCAGACCGTAGACGAGGCGCTTCAGAAATGCCTGGACAGAGGCATTACGGACTGGGGGCGGCTGAAAAATACCACCAAGGATATCCTCGGCGATTATGTCTGGAAGAAGACAAAGAGGCGTCCTATGATATTGCCGATTATTATGGAAGTGTAAGGAAAAACATTTCCGGAAGAGAAACGACACCCGTTCACAGGTGAAGCGTAACAAGGCTGTGTAGGCCATGGCGGCGGAAGGCACAGGAGGATTCATATGAAAGTACTCAATATCATAAGTGCGGTGGCAGGCGCAATTTTCAGGCTGGTAACTGCAATCGCGGTAGTCTATCTGATTTATCAGGGAGCCGGAATTTGCTATGACTATGGCTACCGCATTTTTACGGAGCCGGCCATATCCGCGGGGGAAGGGAGGACGGTAACCGTGACCATAACGGAGAAGATGTCCCCCATGGAGATCGGGGAGCTGTTTGAGAGCAGGGGGCTGGTGAGAGATGCGAAGCTTTTTACCATGCAATATTATCTTTCCGAGTACAGGAAGGAAGTGGGAGCGGGAACGTTCGAGCTGAGTACTGCCATGAATGCGGAGGAAATGATGGCGGCTATGGTGGTTGTAAAAGACGAGGCGGAGGGTGAGGCTGAAGAAGAGTAGGAAGCCCTTTGGCCCGGCTGCATTCTCCGGCCGTTTTCCGGGAAAGACGGTATGGAAGGTAAGATATGATTATAGATGAGAGAATGGCAGTCTTCATCGATTCTCTGGACAGGGGCAATACGCCTTTTCTGGACAATCTGGAAAAGGCTGCGCTGGAGAACCGTATTCCGATTATACGAAAGCCCATGCAGAGCCTGCTGAAGTTTCTTCTTGCCCTCACGAAACCGGAGACGATCCTGGAGGTGGGCACTGCAGTAGGCTTTTCTGCGCTGCTGATGAGCGAGTACGGGCCGGAGAACTGCCATATTACCACTATTGAGAACTATGATAAACGGATTTCCGAAGCCAGGGAGAACTTCCGGCAGGCGGGAAAAGAGGACAGGATTACGCTTCTGGAAGGGGACGCCGCGGATGTACTGAGGGAATTGCGGGGTCCTTACGATATGATTTTCATGGATGCTGCCAAAGGGCAGTATCTTCATTTTTTCCCGGAAGTACTGCGGCTGCTGGCGCCCGGAGGGCTGCTGGTGTCGGACAATGTACTCAGGGACGGAGACATCATAGAGTCCCGCTTTGCGGTGGAAAGGCGGGATCGCACGATTCATGCCAGGATGCGGGAATATCTGTACCTGCTGAAGCATCATCCGGAGCTGGAGACGGCCGTGCTGCCGGTGGGAGACGGGGTAACCTTGAGTGCGAAGGTCCTGCGGAGGAATGAAGGCAAAGCGGTCCGCTGAATGCGATGCGCGGTCTGCACGCAGAAAGGATAAACAATCGTATGGAACATGGAAAGAAACCGGAACTGCTGATTCCGGCGGCAAGCCTGGAGGTGCTGAAGACGGCGGTCATATTTGGGGCGGATGCCGTATACATCGGCGGCGAGGCTTTCGGGCTGCGGGCTAAGGCGAAAAATTTCACTGCGGAGGAGATGGCGGCGGGGATTTCCTTTGCCCATGCCCACGGTGTAAAGGTGTATGTCACGGCAAACATTCTTGCCCATAATGGGGATTTGGAAGGCGCGGAGTTGTATTTTCAGGAACTGCGGGACATGAAGCCGGAGCCTTGTGACGCGCTGATCATTTCGGATCCGGGATTGTTTTCCGTTGCGAAGGACGTGTGGCCCGAAGCCGAAATCCACATTTCCACCCAGGCGAATAACACCAATTACCGGACCTATCTGTTCTGGTGGAGCCTGGGGGCAAAGCGCGTGGTGTCCGCAAGGGAATTGTCTCTGGAAGAGATACGTGGGATTCGGGAGCGCATTCCGGAAGAGATGGAGATCGAGAGCTTTGTCCAGGGTTCCATGTGCATTTCCTATTCCGGGCGATGCCTTCTGAGCAATTATTTTACGGGACGTGATGCCAATCAGGGTTCCTGTACCCATCCCTGCCGCTGGAAATACGCCGTGGTGGAAGAGACCAGGCCAGGGGAGTATCTGCCGGTATATGAGAATGAGCGCGGGACTTATATTTTTAATTCCAAAGATTTATGTATGATAGACCATATTCCGGAACTGGTGGAGTCCGGAATTGACAGCTTTAAGATAGAAGGGCGTATGAAGACGGCGCTCTATGTGGCGACGGTGGCCAGGACCTACCGCAGGGCAATCGATGATTATTTTCAGTCGCCGGACAGATATCGTGCCAATCTGGACTGGTATCGGCAGGAAATTTCGAAATGCACCCACCGGCACTTTTCTACCGGCTTTTATTTCGGAAAGCCCACGGAGGAAAGCCAAATTTATGACAGCAGTACCTATGTGAATGAATATACTTATCTGGGGATGATTGAGGAGACGGCGGAGGCGGGGAGTCTGGGCTGCGGCCATTCCGGCATTATCCTGGCGCGTTTTGAGCAGCGCAATAAGTTTTCCGTGGGGGAATCACTGGAAATCATGAAGCCGGACGGACAGAACATAACGGCAGTGGTGGAAGCACTGTATACGGAAGAGGGCGAGCCGGTAGAGAGCTGCCCTCATGCCAGACAGCGCCTGTGGGTGAAGCTGTCGCAGCCGGTGGAGCCATACGATTTGCTCCGGAGGGAGACAAAGGACAAAAGCGAAGGGAGCGCCGTATCGGTTTGACGGAATACGGCGCTCCCTGTTTTTTATGATTTGGAAGTTTGCTGCTAAAGCAGCATGCGGGCCGAGGGTTGAGGAGGGAGAAAGCCTTCCCTACTCGATCTTCCGAAAAATACGGATATATTTCCCGTCATTTACCTGTACATATCCGAAATCATTCTCAATATACTGCATCAGCCACCCCTCCGGATCCGTCATCAGCTGCCCGTACCAACAGTCTACGATGATGACATTGGGGTACTTTTCGGGATACATTTCCCAGTACTCCAAAAGCCGCTCGTCGTAGGCGGTGGGGTTGACGGTGGAAAAATGGGAGATTTCCACGTCCTTGAAGAGATACTGTATGGTACTCAGGTTCATCAGGTCTACCATAATCAGAACCCTGTCCCCGTCCTGTATATAGGACTGCCAGTCCTCATAGTCGCTGTTATAGATATAGGCGTTCATGTAGTCGGAGATGATGCCTGCAGCAGGACCTTCCCGCATAATACCGCGGCTCTGGAGTACATTATTGTAGTTGCTGGCAGAGCGCAGGGAATAAGCCTTGCCGAACACGGCTGTCAGGCACCAGACACAGAGCGCGGCGTAAATCCAGCGGGAATTTTTGGCGCCGGCGTTTTCGCCTGGGGCAAGTATGAGCAGAACGGCTCCGCAGAACGCTGCAGGCATGGCATGCGGAATAGATTCTGTCAGGGAGAGGTCTGTCAGGTAAGTGACTGCCAGCAGGGACAGCACGGCGCCGGTCATGATATATTTCAGGAATTTTCTCTGTATTTGCGTTGTATCCGCTGTGGCTTCCGCGGATAGGGGGCAAGCCTCATCTGCGGGTAAACCTGCGCCGGGGGAGCCGGCGGGGACAAGCGCATCATGCCTGTCCGTGCAGTCTTTGCCGCGGGAACGTCTGCCGCAGGTGCACAGGCCGGCCAGAGCAAAGGCAACCAGATGGATATGCAGGGTTTCATATCCTTTTCCCAGTACCGTCCAGTTGAAGAGGACTGCCATACAGGCGCAGACGGCAGTGAGACAGCAGGTCTGCTCCCAGCGCAGCTTCTTCCATTTAGCGGCTGCCATTGAGAGAAGCAGGCATAATAACCACAGCGCCGCCGTGAAGAGAAAGCTGAACAGCAGGGACAGCAGCTTCCTGTCCGGTGTGAGAGAATGGGTTATGTCTCCTGACAGAATGTGGGAGAGGGTTTCCAACAGCTCTCCCGGTGTGGTATAGGTAAAAAGCATGCCCAGATAACCCAGCCCGCACAGGGCGCACACGAGGGTAATGATTCCCATATCCCGCCATTTGCTTTTTCCTGAGAAGACCGCAGGGATCATTATCACGAAGGGAAACAAAATGAGACAGGAAGGATAGGACAATACATTGAGTACCAGAGAAAGCGCGGCGAGAATCAGAAACCGCAGCTTTTTTCCGCGAGCGTAATAGCGGGCGAAAAACAGCGCCGTCAACGTATAGCACCATACCTGCATAATGCCGAATTCCGGCAGGATAATCTGTTTGGGAATGGTATTATAATAAATCAGAGCCAGAAGCCAGGCGTATGCTGCATCCACAGAGTCTTTCAATACCCTGTACAGATAAAGGCTGACACACAGATGAAGCAGGGTGCCGCATATGCGCAGATACAACACCACTCCGGCAGTGCCGAACAGCGCCAGCCAGGGCTTCATCAATAGAGCGCACAAAAAAGCGGAAGACTGGTGAGGCTCCCACATATCCAGAAAGAGCCTGTCTCCGCGAACATTTCTGTAGGCCATGACAAGCTGGTATTCCTCGTCCATGCCCAGTGAGACAAATATCATTTTGAGAGAGGCCAGGACGCTGAAAATGAGGAGGAGCAGACACAGCTTTTTATGCTGCGGAATACACGCTTTCATTAAAGTTATCCTTTCATTAAGCAATTAACAGGTTTCACGGTCATCTTCCCCTATTTTCGTATCCAGAACCTCATCCACAATGTAGGGGGGGCGCGTCCTGGCCGCGTCAAGGGTACGCCAGATATATTCGCCAAGTATCCCCAGCATCAGCATAATAATGCCGGAAGCGCATAAAATCACGCACATCAGGGATGCCCAGCCGTCAATGGGCGTGCCTCTGGTGAATTTTTCCGCAAGTACGCTGATGAGAAGGAGGGCGGCCAGCAGGTTGAACAGGATGCCCAGCCCGGACATAAACCGCAGCGGAAAGTAAGAAAAACTCATCACGGAATCGAATACAAGCTTTACCTTTTTGGAGAGTGTCCAGCGGGATTTTCCGATTTCCCGGTCCTGCCTTACAAAATAGATCATATCCGTGCGGAAGCCTGCCCAGAGTACCTGCAGGGTCAGGGAAGAATTTTTTTCATCCAGCCGTTCCAGGACTTCAATTACTTTTCTGTCCACCAAATAGCAGTCACATCCCCCTACCGGCATATTTTTATTGACGATTTTCCGTATTATTGCATAATATAGATTCGCGAATAATACTTTTACGGGATTCTCCTTCCGCTCCTTACGGACGGCCAGAACCACCTTGTTTCCGCGCTTCCAACTGTCATACATTTCCAGGATGATACGGGAATCTTCCTGGAGGTCAGCCTGTTTGGTGACGGCGCAGTCTCCGCTGCAGGCGCTTAAACCCGCCAACAGGGCGGCATGCTCGCCGAAATTGCGGGACAGCTTAACCAGCTTGACGCGGGAGTCCCTTTCCCGCAGCCGGTTCATCACCTGCCAGGAGTCGTCCCCGGAGCCGTCGTCCACAAAGACGATTTCATAGTCTCCAAGCTGGCCGAGTATCTTTTCTTTCATGTCTTCATACAGAAGCTCCAGCGTATCCGCATTGTAATACACCGGAACGACAATTGATATTTTGCTCATTTTTTCACCATTTTCAGATAATTATCGTAGTCCCGAATATACTCCCGGGGATCGTAGTGTTCGTTGGACAGCACCAACAGCACGGAATCCGGGGAAAAATCATACATTTCTTTCCAGACCATGCTTTTCAGGTATAACCCCATTCGGGGCCTGTTCAGCTCAATGACGCGGCTTTCGTGCCCGTTATCCACCTTTACCCTGCTGGTGCCGGACACATTGATCATCACAAATTCGGATTTGAGATTGGCGTGTTTCCCGCGGACGACTTCGTCGTCAGAGCCATAGATATAAAAAATCCGCTTAATATCGAAGGGAATGGCAGAGCCGCCTTCCACCACCACGAGATTTCCTCTTTCGTCGCCCAGATCCGGGAAATCCAGAATCTGAATCTGTTCTTCCAGTTTATTCATTGCATTCTCCTGATTTTCTATAATGTAACCGCTTTCGCCCGGTTTTTCACAACAGTCCGGGTGCCTGAAGGCGAAATCCTGCTCCATGAAATCCGTTCAGGGACCCACCCGGCAGAATGTCCTCAGGTAAACGAATTTATACAATCTATCGTATATTGCTGTTCGTCCTGCCGCATGCCGTTATAGAAGGGAAGGGACAGCACGGTATCGGAATATGCCTCCGTAATCGGAAGGTCTCCCCGGTGATGGCCCAGATGGCTGTAGGCTTCCGCCAGATGGGGAGGGACAGGGTAATGGATTAGGGTACTGATGCCCTGCCGTTCCAGATATGCCGTCAGTTCCCGGCGGCGCCCGGTACGAATCACGTACTGATGCCACACGGCCCGGGTATCTTCCCGCTCCTCCGGCAGAATGATGTCTTTGCTGTGCAGCTCCCGGCTGTAGACGGCCGCCAGCTGCCTGCGCTCTTCCGTGATTTCCGCCATGTGGGACAGCCGTACATTCAGCAGGCCTGCCTGTAGCTCGTCCAGCCGGGAATTGGCGCCCACGACTTTATTGTAATAACGCTTTTCGCTGCCGTAATTTCGAAATATACGGGCATCCGCCGCCAATTCCGCCGAATTGGTGACGATGGCGCCGGCGTCTCCGAAGGCTCCCAGGTTCTTGGAGGGATAGAAGGAAAAGCATCCCGCATCCCCGAAGGTACCGGTCATTCGCCCTTTGTAAAGCGCGCCGTGGGACTGGGCGCAGTCCTCGATGAGCTTCAGCTGATGCTTCCGGCAGAGGGCGGTAATTTTATCCATGTCCGCCGTATGCCCGTAGAGATGGACCACCATAACGGCTTTGGTCCTGGGGGTGATTTTTTCTTCTATTTTATCCGCGTCAATCTGATAATACGCATCCGGTTCCACGAAAACAGGAGTGGCTCCGTTTATGGTGATCCCCATGACGCTGGCAATATAAGTATTTCCCTGTACGATCACCTCATCGCCGGTGCCGATGCCCAGGAGCCTGACGGCAATCCAGAGGGCATCAAGGCCGCTTGCCAAACCCACACAGTGATTCGCACCGGTATAGGCGGCAAAATTCTCTTCGAAGGTTTTCACCTCATTGCCCAGCACATACCAGCCTGAGCGAAGCACGGAGAGCGCCTTTTCTTCAAATTCCTTCTGATATTTGTAATAGCCGTAGTCCATACGGTTTGACATGATTTTCATGGGCTGTTCCGAGTATCCTTTCCGTGGGACTGCTGCAGTAGGATTTTTTAATACCGCAGCCCCTTTTGACCCCGCCGGACCGGCAGGGAATGGAAGCTGTATTCCACTGCGCATATCATATCATATTCCGCTGGAGCGTTCAAGATTTATTGCGATATCTTAAGGCTTTTTACGGTATGCCCAGAATTTGTTCAGAAGGAAATTAAGCGGTACCGTAATGCACAGGTTCAGGAAGGTTGCGATATAATGGGGAATACCCAGAAGGCGTTCCTGGACAAACAGCAGTATGCCCATCAGCACAAGCTCCGTCAGCGCGTAGGATGCATACACCTTTGCCAGGGCTTTGTACCAGGGCTGACGCCCCTCTTCCTGCTGGCGAAATACAAAGCGGCTGTTCAGCAGATAGGAAATCAGCACCGTAATCAGAAAGGAAAGCAGGTTGCATATCTGCTCATGCAGATGAAAGCCGTAATAGCAGGCGTTGGTAATCCCATAAGACAGGATTGTATTAATTCCGCCCACAATGCCGAATTTGAGAAACTGGACCAGGGACGGAGGAAGTTTTCGGAATAATTGTTCTGTTAAGCTGTTTTGCCTGTCATTTCCTGTTTTCATGGACATACTCCCTTGCTAGCTTTTTGTGTCGATTACCTGGATTATATATTTTGCCGGGAGGCCTTGTCAAGGGGGGCGCCGGACTTTGGCGCCGGGGGCGGGATTTAGCGGATAAAAATGCTTGCTGCAGCTGCAGAACTGACGGCGGTAATGTGCAAATTGCCCTGTCAGGGACGCAAAATACAGATGATTTTCGGTGAAAGCGAGAAAATGTATTTCGGGTATTGCAAACTGTAAGAAAGTGGAGTATTAAGGTAATCAGAGGGCGCCGCCTTTTGGGGCTGCCGCGCATTGACTTTAGCAGGGAGGAAGACGAGAGAATGGGTGAAGTAGTAAAGGTGGAAGAAATCTTTGCCAGCAAGGTATTTACCTTCGGCAAAATGAAGGAAAGGCTGCCCCGGAGCATTTATAAAGAGGTACAGCGGCTGATGGACGAGGGCGGGGAGCTGTCGCTGGCCACAGCGGATGTAATTGCAAAGGCCATGAAGGACTGGGCGGTGGAAAACGGCGCCACCCACTATTCTCACTGGTTTCAGCCCCTTACCGGCATCACGGCGGAAAAACATGACGCATTTGTCACACATCCTGACACGGACGGCAGGATGATTATGGAATTTTCCGGCAAGGAGCTGATCAAGGGCGAGCCGGACGCCTCTTCCTTTCCGTCAGGGGGCCTGCGGGCTACCTTTGAGGCAAGGGGATATACGGCATGGGATATCACTTCCCCGGCTTTTTTAAAGGAAGACGCCACAGGTGTCATTTTATGCATTCCCACGGCGTTCTGCTCTTATACAGGGGAGGCGTTGGATAAAAAGACGCCGCTGCTGCGTTCCATGGAGGCGCTGAGCCAGCAGGCCATCAGGATTGTGCGCCTGTTCGGAAATACTGCTGCCACCAAGGTGATTCCGAGCGTGGGACCGGAGCAGGAATATTTTCTGGTGGACAGGGAAAGGTACCTGCAGCGGGATGATCTGATCTTTGCGGGACGCACCCTGTTCGGGGCGCCGGCGCCCAAGGGGCAGGAGCTGGAGGATCACTATTTCGGCACCATCCGGGAGCGGGTGGGCGCCTATATGAAGAACCTGAACGAAGAGCTGTGGAAACTGGGGGTGACTGCGAAGACGCAGCACAATGAAGTCGCGCCCGCACAGCATGAACTGGCGCCTGTGTATGAGACTGCCAATATAGCGGTGGATCATAATCAGCTGGTGATGGAAACCATGAAAAAGGTTGCGGGGAGACATGGGCTGACCTGCCTGCTTCACGAGAAGCCCTTCGCAGGCGTAAACGGTTCCGGAAAACACAATAACTGGTCTCTTGGAACTGACAATGGTGTCAATTTATTGGACCCCGGGGATACCCCCAATGCCAATATTCAGTTTCTGCTGGTACTGGCCTGCATTCTGAAGGCTGTGGACACTCATGCGGACCTGCTGCGCCAGAGCGCCTCCGACGTGGGAAACGACCACAGACTGGGAGCAGACGAGGCGCCTCCTGCCATCATTTCCGTTTTCCTGGGAGAGCAGCTGGAGGATGTGGTAAAGCAGCTGGTGGAGACCGGGGAGGCTGCCCGCTGCCTGGAGGGCGGCAAGCTGGAAACAGGCGTTTCCACCATTCCGGAATTTGAAAAGGACGCCACGGACAGGAACAGGACTTCGCCGTTTGCCTTTACGGGAAATAAATTTGAGTTCCGAATGGTGGGAAGCTCGGATTCTGTGGCCAGTCCCAATACCACGCTGAACGCAATCGTGGCGGAAGCGTTCTGCGAGGCTGCGGATGTACTGGAAAAGGCGGAAGATTTCGAGCTTGCGGTACATGACCTGATTAAGGAATATATGACCAGGCATCAGCGGATTATCTTCAACGGGGACGGCTATTCCCGGGAGTGGGTGGCGGAGGCGGCCAGGCGCGGCCTGCCCAACATCAAGTCCACTGTGGAGGCGGCCTGTACCCTGACCACGGAGAAAGCGGTGCGGCTGTTTGAAAAATTCGGCATTTTCACCAAGGTGGAGCTGGAGTCCAGGGAAGAGATCATGTATGAGACTTATGCCAAGACCATACAGATCGAAGCCAATACCATGATAGACATGGCGGGCAGAAAATACATCCCGGCGATTGTCAGGTATACGAAATCCCTGGCAGAGACCGTGCTTGCCGTAAGGGAGGCAGGAGTGGAGCCTGTGGTCCAGAGAGAACTGCTGACGCAGGTGAATGAAAAGCTGACGGAAGCGAAGGCCGCGCTTTCCAGGCTGGAGGCGGTCTCCGGAGAGGCGGCGGATATGAAGAATGCCAGGGAGCAGGCCTTCTTCTACATGGAAACCGTGCGGGAAGCCATGGATGCCCTACGCGCACCTGTGGATGAGCTGGAACGGATTGTGGATCGGGATGTGTGGCCTGTGCCTTCCTACGGGGAATTGACTTTCGAGGTGTAAAGCAAAGGTTCTTCGGGCAGCAGCAGGATTCTTTGTGCGTCTGCTGCCCGCCGATCTTTTTCTATTTTATAATTGCGATTTAAAAATAGAGGTTTTGAAAGTTTTTTAAAAAAATTTAAATTAGGGTATTGCATTTTGGAAATACTTCATGTATAATAGGTCAAGTGATGTGACATAGGGCTATCGCCAAACGGTAAGGCAACGGACTCTGACTCCGTCATTTCAAGGTTCGAATCCTTGTAGCCCTGCTAGGAAACCTCGGTGGAGAGATTCATCGGGGTTGTTTTTTGCAGTAAAATCAAGGGTTTGCGGCGGTTTGGGCTGTAAATCATTCTATGGGCATGAAAAATGCCGTCAGTAACATTTTACTGGTTTTTCGGTAAAAATTCCACCTTTTGAGAATGGATTGGATTAAGCGATTTAAGTCAAGGACTACACATTTTCAGGAGGACCTTTGCGACTTGACAATATGAGAAGGGAGTGCGGACGAAGGAAATTGCATAAAGCAGCAAAAAAACAGTGACATCACGCCTTTTCAGGTGTATACTGTTTCCGGTATCCAAACAATAACCTACAAAGATAGAATGAAAGCAAGACCAATGAGGAGGAAACAGAATGAACACGATACGAAAGCATGCAAATCAGGCCGCCTTAGTTCTAATGGCATGCCTCATGCTGTCTGCCTGTGGGCAGAAGGAGACAGCAGCTTCCATGCACTTGATAAAGTCCGAGGGAATGGTAGGCGTTGCGGACGGAAAGGGAAACGAGGTGGAGCTTATCGAAAGGTTGGGGCTTTACAATGGCTATCAGGTGGGGACTCAGCGCGAGAGCTATGCCTGGATCGACCTGGATGAGGAAAAGGTTGCGAAGCTGGACGAATCCAGCGAAATAGAAGTAGAAAAAGAAGGAAAGGTGCTGACGGCTCATGTGAAAAGCGGAAATCTGTTCTTCCATGTGGCAGAACCACTTGCCGATGAGGAAAGCTTTGAAATCAGAAGCTCCACAATGATGGTGGGAATCCGAGGCACCTGCGGATGGGTGGAGACAGCAGATAACGAACATATGTCTGTGTACATTCTGGAAGGCACTGTGGAGGGCAGCATAGCAATTCCGGAGCAGGATGAGGAGGAAAGGGAATCCGTGTCTGCAGGGGAGTGCGCGGTGCTTTCCATCCAGGACGGCATGGCCGAAATCCATGTGGAAAAGTTCGGGGTGTCGGATATCCCGGCATTTGTGCTGGAAGAGCTTTTGGCGGATGAGGCTCTGTGCCAGAAGATTCTGGAAGCCTCCGGACTGGATGTAAGAGGCGGGGATCTTGGAGACGAGGAACCCGACCAGGAAACGCAGGATGGGACAGATGAAACGGAAGAAGGCTTGGCCGAGACCCGGATAATGGACATAGGCGGGGACATCCTGGCCAGCGGAGGCGGTGTCATTCTGATAGTGAAAGACGATCTGTGCGGGGCAGTCAATGAGCAGGGAGAAGAAATCGTCCCCGCCCGGTATCCGTACTATTATTGCGAGCCGTCATATGACGGAATCTTTGCACTGGGAGACGAGGAGCAGTGTACCTTTTTTGACAGGGAAGGGAGAGAGCTGTTGACGGTTCCCCTGGAAGGCACTGAGGGCATATCAGCCAAAATAGGGGAAGGTAAGATTACCTATGTCCAAAACAACGTGGTCTGCTGTTATGACATTGAAAGCGACAGCATCGTCACACAGATTGAATTAGGTGAGGATGCCTGGTGCGGCGGGGTAAGCCCGGTACAGGACGGCTCCTTTTACTATTCCACTATAGATGACGGATTGTTTCTGGTGCGGACGGATGGAAGCGTCCAGCGCATCGATGACGCAAGGGAGGATATGTGGAAAGCAGCCGGATGGCAGCCACACAGCGATATCTATGTGGAACCGGATCCGGAAATATCCGGTTCCCAGATAACCGGTGCAGGAGTCGGTGATGCGATGCCCCGGTATATACAGTCAACGGTGAAGGATGGCTATATGCCTGTTATGTCATGGGAGATGGGTGCCGGGATCGCCCTGTTTGACTGTCAGGCACAGCAGTATTATGAGATTGATATGACCACTGATGAGGCACGGCAGACATTTTTGGGCCAGCATGAGTGGCATGATGAAGTGAGTTGGTCTATTCAAGAGTATTACAGTGATGCACAGTGGTATGGCAATCGGGGAATGCAGATGGTACTATGCCTTCAGTATCAGGATGGAAACAGCAAATCTTTCCTGTTGGACTTTTCCGGAGCAGAACTGAATGAGTATCGTGAGGTCACCAATCTGTCCGACATCATCCTTGCGGAATATGAGTATATTGAGCTGACAGAGAAGGGATGGTATCTGGCGGCAGAGGAGGGCAAGTATTTCTATTTGGATGAACAGGGCAGCCGGATAGATATGCCGGACATGGTGGACTGCTCAGCCTATTATAACGGCTATGCGATGATTGTCGAGGGGGACGGCATGGCCTATGTGGTCGATATGGATTTCCGGAAAGTGACGCAGGGGTATCCGGCGGACGGTGCCGTCTTGTATGGCGACTTATTTGTGATTTTCCAGGGGGAAGAAAATAAAGCACTGTTTATAAATTAAGCAGGCCAGATTCCTTGCCTGTCATGGAGCAGCGAACCAAGCAGCATAGGAGCAACGAAACCGGATGACTGCAGCGCAGCCGTCCGGTTCTTTCTCCATTATATCCTCATCGGCATCATTCCGCAATCGGATATTTCAAAACAGACATCCATGTCTCAGAAAATCCCCTGGAAGAAACCGTAAATATATCTCATTTAAGAGGGGCTGTCAAGGAGAGAAAGCAGTGTTGAAAAAAGGTATTCAGGGGGCTGTAAATTTGCTTCGCAATGTTGGGCAGGGAGATGATATGATAAAAGCAGCTATTATGAAACAATATGATCTCACTGAAGATGAAGCAGAGGAGTATATATATAGCAATGTATGAAACGTTGATGGAGATTATGAAGCCGGGAATAAAGCAGCGAGAAGATGCTAAAACGATTAAAACTATCAGAAGGAAAGGAAATCCGCATGATTCTGACAAAACAGAAGTACACAATAAATGATTTGCACAAGGATATGCGGGTCCGGGTTTCGCAACTAAGTGGTATTCAGGATACCAGTATGATTTTGTTGGATACAGAATTATTGGCTGATAATGACGTAGAGGGGACCTTGGTTTACTTTGGCAGCGGAAATACGGAAGAATATACAAAATGGTTCCAACAGGAAAAAGCGATTACCCCGGTTTTCTTTGACAGCGCAGAATTGGAAGACGGGGTAGTATAAGATGAAAAAATATATTGCGATAGAAATGAGTCCGACTCAGGTAGGAATCGGCGGACACCGGATGTTCCCCAACATACGATTCAGGACTTAACAAGAGATGAAAGTAACGACTTCGAAATCTAAAAATTCAGAATCTTTTTATATAACCCAGTCCTATATAAACAGCAACGGCAAAAGCACTTTAAAAGGATACGTAAGCTGGGCACGCTCAAGGAACTTACTCAGACCCTCGGCACAGACAGGGACGGTGTAATGGCATGGGCCAGGGAACAAGCCAGGCTGGAGACGGAAATTTTGGAGAAACTGCAGCAGAAGTTGAATGTGTCCTGGCAGAAGGCGCAGGAGTATTTTCAGAAGTATGCAGCGGAGACAGTATAGCCAAAGCGGATACAAATTTCATAAAGTATTCGAGGTGGAGGACGGTTTGGAAATCCGCTGTATATCGGGAAGTTACGGTTGTGGAGGACTCGGCATGTATGCAGGTCGGGAATGCGGGAAGTTGGATTCATGTGGAATCTATACGTGACGACATCGAAAAGAAGGCTTGCCAAACCGCAGTCTTTGTGTTACCATGTATTTGTTACCAAAATAAAAGGAAATAAAGGATTTATGAAAGGAGGGCTTACCATGCAGAACAACGACAGACAACAACAGAGCAGAATAGAGAAACCGATAATCAAAGGTACAGCGCTCCGCAGGTATGATAGATAGTTTTGGCTTGAGCAGGCTATTTCTGACATGGATCAAAGCTTTTATTAAGATATCCTTGTTGTGGCAGCACCTTTGGGGTGCTTTTTTTGCGCCCATTTTTAAGGAGACGAAAAATTATATGAAAACAGTAAAAGGTATTTACGCCGAAGCGAAGATATTCACAGAGGATGTGGATGAATACGCCCAGGCACAGGTGAAAATGATATGCGACAACCAGGTGGCAGAGGGCAGCAAAATACGCCTGATGCCGGACATTCATCCCGGCAGGGTGGGACCCATCGGCTTGTCCATGACCGTCACGGACAAAGTAATCCCCCAGCTTTTGGGTGTGGACATCGGCTGCGGCATGACCTGTGTAAAATTGAATAAAAATAATGCAGAGTTCCAGAAGCTGGACCGGGTTATCCGGGAGAATGTGCCCTCGGGCTTTGCCATACGGAAAGAACCCCACCATATGGCGGAAGGATTTTCCTGTGATAAGCTCCGCTGTGCCAGGCATATCAACAGGCAGAAGGCGGAGAGGAGCCTGGGCACCCTTGGCGGCGGCAATCATTTCATTGAGCTTGACAGGGGAGAGGACGGAAGCCTGTACCTGGTGATACACACGGGCAGCAGGCATCTGGGGGAGGAAGTGGCAGAATACTACACAAAGCTTGCCGGTACATCCCTGAAAAAGCAGGGGATAGAGGTCCCTTATTATATGAGCTATCTGGAAGGGGAGCAAAAGGAAAACTACATGGAGGACGTGCAGACCGTCCAGGACTATGCCGAACTGAACAGGCAGGTCATTGTAAGGGAAATCCTGAAGGGCATGAAGTGGAAGGCGTCAGAGCAGTTCTCTGTGGCGCATAACTATCTGGATGCTTCGGGGGTACTCCGCAAGGGAAGTATCGCTGCCGAAAAGGGAGTCCGGGTAATTATCCCGGCAAACATGCGGGACGGCATGATTCTGGGCATGGGACTGGGCAATGAGGAGTGGAACTGTTCGGCGCCCCATGGTTCCGGCAGGAGGCTGAAGCGTGAGGACGTAAAAAGCCGGTATACCGTATCGGACTTCAAAAAAGAAATGAAGGGTATCTACAGCAGCTGCGTAGGGGCAGACACATTGGACGAGGCTCCTTTTGCCTATCGCTCCCTTGCGGAGATTGCTGAACGAATCGGAGATACTGTCCGGATAACGGAGGCCTTGAAGCCGGTCTATAATTATAAGGCAGGTGGCAGGGAGCCGTCACGAAATAAATTCTGAAATCATTGTCAGTGCCGGAACGGCATGGGGACTTTTACAGTAAATGAAAGACAGCGGGTGATTCTGTAATACATGTGGGAGGATTCCGCGGATGAACGTTTGAAGACCGGAATTCTGGCCTGGATATCGCATGATCATCCGAAGAACAAAAATTGAGAGGTGCAAGTGTATGATCATTCAGATCAGTGCAGGACAGGGACCCGCCGAATGCCAGCTGGCAGTGGCGAAGCTGTTTGAGGCACTTAAAAAAGAATATGGGGATTTCGAAATCCTGTCAGAGACCAAAGGCCATGAGAGAGGCTGTCTGGATTCTGTCCGTTTTCGGACAGAACATGACTTAAGCGGTCTGGAGGGGACAGTGCTGTGGATCTGCAGGAGTCCCTTCCGCAGGAACCATAAAAGGAAGAACTGGTATGTGGACGTAAGCATCGTCCCGGAGATGAATGAGGTGGCAGCGGAGGGGGAATACCGCATAGAGAAGTTTCGCTGCGGCGGGAAGGGAGGCCAGAATGTGAACAAGGTGGAGACCGGAGTGCGGGTCATCCACATCCCTACCGGAACCGTGACCCGGTCCACAGAGGAGAGGAGCCAGTTCCGGAATAAACAGAAAGCCATGGAGAGGATGAGGGAGAAACTTGCCGGCCTGCGGCAGGAGCAGCAGGAGAGGCAGGCGGACGCCGCATGGATGGAGCATTACCGCATTGTCAGAGGAGACCCGGTGCGGATTTATGAAGGAGAACGATTCCTGCTAAAGGAGAAAAGGATGGGGGCAGCAGGCCGGTAAAAGTCAAAATATGAACCGGGTTTTATTCTGCGCTTCCGGTATCGGAGGCTTCGGACGCCAACCGGAAGCGCACCGTAATCACACAGATTTCACTTCTGGTTCCCAGCCGCATATCCGGGCCGAACACCCCCACGCCCGAGGTGACGATATTGTGCATGCCGTCTTTTTCCAGGTAGCCGCAGGTATTTTCCCAAAACAGGCGTGCCGTCAGATTTCCCGGGAACGTCTGGCCGTCGTGGGTGTGCCCGCACAGGTCCAGATCCACGCCCGCGTCTGCCAGTTCCTGCAGTTCTCTGGGCTGGTGGTCAATTACGATGACGGGCCTGGAAAGATCCATCCCTTCCGTGAGCTGCGCCGGCGTTTTTCTGACGCGAATTCCCCTGCCGGGCCTTCCGTAGTCCGGCCTGCCGTACAGATAGAAAGCGTCTTCAATCAATACGCCCTCCTCCCGGAGCAGCCGTATGCCGGCCTTCTCCAGAAAGGCATCCATCCTGGGATCGCTGGCCTTTTCGCCCTTGCCCCCAAAGGTGAAGCCGGCAAGCACCTTTTCTTTGACGTCATGGTTGCCGTAGCAGGCATAGACACCGTACCGGCTCTGTATTCCGCCAAGGATTTCCGCGAGGATTTCCGGATTTTCCAGAGCCTCGTACTCGTTGTCGAATATATCTCCCGCCATGACTACAAGGTCTGCGTCTTCCTCGTTGATAAGGCCAGCCATCTGTTCCATATGACGGATGCCGATGCTGTATCCCAGATGAAGATCTGCTACCAACACGATCTTCAGTTCGTCCAGCCCTGGTGCCTCTTTGTCTACGGATACCTCATAATCCGTCACCCGGATATGATCCGCGCTGGTGATACCCGCTATGGTGAAGCAGCCGACACAGAAGATACACACCATACCGATGAGCCTGTGCCCGTTTGGGGAGAACAGCCTCTCTTTCAATCGGGAATCCTTCCGAAAGAGAAAGCGTTTCAGCACAAGCCGCAGTAAATCCGCAATCAGGATTACCAGCAGGGCATAGAGCAGCATCCCCAGCCAGGTGTTGGAAAACTGCTTCAGCAGCCGTTTTGCAGGCGAGGGCTTCAGGAGAAACGCTGCCAGGATGCTGAAAGCGGTACACAGATAAAGGGAGGCTATGGGGATCCGAATCCGTTTCCGCTTCAGGTAGGGCAGACACCGTTCCAGCCATGTCTGCATACGGTAGAACACATATGCGCACAGCAGAAGATAAATCGGAGACAAATAGACTGCTATCATCCCGCCGCCACCTCCTCCCTCAATATACATGTCTCATAATCCGTGATGCCTTTTCCCGTATTCGGATGCGCTGAGGAGTAGATTTGATCCGCGGCAAAGAAAAGCAGCAAAACCACTCCTGCCGCCATCAGCAGCTTCTGCGGTATTCTGCGGAACAGCCCGTCCAGAAAGGGGGCCAGCACATAGATGATGGCCATGCCGCCGATACCGAAGACCAGCAGCCCCTCCGCGCAGACTCGCCCATTGAGATTTAAGAAATATCCCGTATAGTCCCACCATCTGGTTCCGTTGTGGACAAATTCCAGATAGACCGAGGTGAAATATTCCACACTGCCGCACAGCGCTACCGCCAGCACAAATTCCAGCACAGGCTTTCGCCGAAAGCGGTTGAGCAGCAACAGCATCATCACGCTGCCGGTTCCGTAGATGGGAAGCCATGGCCCGTGGAGGACGCCCCGGTTGACAAACGTACCGTCCGCAATCAGATGCAGCCCCACCTCCCAGGCCCATCCCACGAAGGACATGGCGAAGAATATCAAAACCACGGACCAGGCGGAGTAGCATCTGAGGTAGTTCAGGCTTACCACCCATTTGCGCTTGTGCTTTTCAGGGATGGGATGCAGCCTGGTGGGATAGATTTTTCCCTCCAGGGCCTTTTTGTCATATTCCAAAAGGAATCGGCGGCTCTGCTCCTTCTCCAGGTCCTGCATCGCCTCCTTCTGCCCAATTGACACACCGAAGGCTTCTGCCAAAAACCGGCTGATTCCGCCTGTTCCGGGCGGTGTCACAGGCTCGGCGGCACATTCTTTTGCCGTGTCGCTATATTCCGCCTGCAGAATTGAACGATCCGCTTTTTCGAATAGATACCTGTCGTTGAAAAAGTGGGTATTTTCCGGATACGCTTCCAGGCCAAGGCGGCGAAGCCGTGCGTAATACTCTCCAAGCACCGCCATTTTATAAGGTGCGGTGAACAGGACATTGGAAAGGCCCAGCGTGATTATTCCCAGCAGGTCCCATCCCAGGAAGGACAGCTCCAGCAGGAAGCACTCCCATTTATGGCCTTTCATCAGCTTTCTGGACAGGGTAATGGCATCCAGGGCCTTTATAGCCGGATTCTCCGCCAGGATATAGGGCACCAGGTGGTAGGAGTAGGATTTGATAATGCCTCCTATCAGTGTCAGGCTCCAGAGGGTCAGAAAGACGCCCGCGACAAAATTCGCCACGGCCACATGGCACCATTTTTTCACACGCAGCAAAAACCAGATTCGCTGTCCCGGAACTTTTTCATAACAGCGGCCCTCCAGAAACATCCGGATGACCACGGTCCGGCACACACCTGCCACAAATATCTGAAACAAATACAGCAGTGCCAGCGCTCCCAGCAGCATTACAACCACTGCCGCTTCGTCTGTGCCCACCAGTGACCGAATGCCCACCAGCAGGGTCATCAGGTAGGCTCCGGATAAAAGCTTGTTTACCGCCGATGCCAGCACGCCCCTGCTCCTGCCGAATATCTCCGTTCCGCTTTCGGGGGATTCTGCCGCATATCGTTCTTCCGCCTCCTGAATCTGCTGTTTTCGTTCTTCTTCTTTTCCCGATGCCACATCCATGACAATATCAAAGAAAGAGGTGACGATGGCATCCGTAAAGGTCACCCGCGTCTGGGGCGTCATATCCTCTGTGATATTTTGTCCGGCTGTCCGGGACATGACCAGTTCCCCGCCCAGCAGGGAGGCTGTCAGGCACAGCAGCAGGAAAAGGAAATAATGTCGCTTCAGTACTTTTTTTGCGTCTGCTTTCATTTGTTTTCTCATGTGCATCTTCTCTTCTTCTCGCTTCCTGTGTTCCGTAATTGATATGAAGCTATTATACGTTCCTGCAGGCCCGTTGACAAGAAGCAGCTTTGCACGATAGGCGGTCTTTCCGTTCAGGTTAAATTTGGGGTCATTTTCCGCCTCTGCGGTTGGGTGCGTGAAAGGGGATCGCAAAATTGTATAGAAATGTGTCCGCGGACACATTGCAATTATTGACTTCGCGGGAGAGGCTGTCTGAACTGTTACAGGGGATCCGGCCTGGCTCCTCCGCAGGCGGAAATTTTTGTGGAAATATACAGAATATAATGATAGAATAAAGAAGCGGGAACAGGAAGGCCGAACTGCAGACCCGGACGGAGGGCGGTATGAGGATTGGAGTGTGCGATGATTCCGCGCAGGATCAGGCGGCGGTGATGAAGGTATTGAAAAGTATGGGGCTTGAGGCAGACGTGTTTGACAGGGGCGAGGCGCTGCAGGCGGCCTTCTGGCAGCAGGCTTATGATTTGGTGCTGCTGGACATCGAGATGCCGGGAACGGGCGGGTATGAGCTGGCGCTTGTACTGAAAAAACAGAGTCCTTCCTGTGAGATTATCTTTATTACAGAACATATGGAACTGGTGCTGGATGCATTCCGTTTTAAGCCGGCGGCTTTCGTGCCGAAGCAGCTGCTTACCCCGGAGCTGCCGAAGGCATTGGGAAGAATTCTGGATAAGGGGAAGCGGAACCCGGTTTTTGTGACAAAGAAAAAGAACAGGGACAGGATTGTGGAGCTGAATCAGGTAATGTACCTGAAATATATCTATGACCACGAGGTGCAGTTTACATTAAAGGACGGAAGCTGCTTCTCCGAGACAGGTTCCATGAAGCGGTTTGAGGCGGAGCTGTCAGGGGAAGGTTTTATCCGGATTTACAGCAATTGCATGGTCAATGCGCTGTACATTGTACGTATGGAAAAGGATGCGGTAGTCCTGGCGGACGGAGAGCAGCTGGCGGTGGCAAGGGAACGGCGGGAAAGCGTGAGGAAGGCTTATATGGAGTATTTGATGAAATGCTGACGGGATTGGTTGCGGCGGGATATTACCGCTGTTTTTATGGCAGAGGCAGAGGAGCCGCAGGGGCAGGAGCCGGGGCGGCGGTATTGGAGTTGATCGGTTTTTTGATTGCTGATATACGTTTTTGCGTTCAGCCATTGACGGCTTTGTGGCTGATAATGGCAGGGTATGTCTGGGGCATAGGGGACGGAGACCAGTTATCGGGCAGCGGGGACAGGGATATCGGAAGTGCCGGGGCCCGAATGCGGAGTGCGCCCTGGAAAAGTGAGAGAGAGGACGGAAGGGACGGGACTCGTGTGCAGGGCGCGCTTTGGAAAAGTGAGAGAGAGGACGGAAGCGGCCCGGTCCGGGGACAGAAACGGAATGCCGCGGCAGAAGAATGGGAGCAGCTGTTTTTGGCGGGCGGTGTATGGCTGCTGGCGTACAGTCTGGCGGAATGCTGTGTCGGGAACGTACTGCTGCCGATTCATTCGCTGCAGGCTGCACTTGCCGCAGCGCTGTCTGTAATGGCAGGCCTGTATCTGCTGGGCAGGGGGAAGCTGTATCCCCTATGGGCAGCGGCATTGGCGATGATGTGGCTGCTGGCAGGATTTTTGGGCAGGATTGCCTATGGGCAAAACTGGCAGACGCAGGTGATGACGGTTTCCCTTTATGCGGCGGCCGGCGGCATTTTGGTTTGGCAGCAGATTTATTGCATCTGGCGGAAGCCGGAGCAGGCAGGCTGGGAGGGCCGGCAGCAGGAGCCTGTGGCGGGAGGACAGAGGCTGGGAAAGGATGCGGCAGCGGAATGGCGGGAGGCGGCTGACAGGGAGTACCGGCAGCTTCAGATTTTCGAACATGACTTTCGCCATCACCTGGATATTGTAGCGGCTTTGTATGAGGAAGACAGTGCGGCGGAAGCGAGAAATTATATAGAGGATTTGAAACAGGCAAGGGAAAGCCGGCGGGGGCGGGAAACCGGCGGCGAAAGGGAGCTTTCCTATATTATGATGGCGAAAAGAAATGCCTGCAGGGAGGCGGAGATCACCTTTTCCTACCAGATTATAGGGAGTCCTCGCGGTATTGCGCGGATGGATATGACGGCATTGCTGCTGAACCTGCTGGACAATGCCATCCGTGCCTGTGCGGAAGTGCCTAAGCCCCGAAGCATCGGTGTGATGCTGCTCTCCCGCGGGGAATTATGGGAGATTGAGATGGTCAATTCCGGACATTACGCGCCGGGGAAAGGACAGCACTCCGGGACCCGGGAAGCCACAGGGCAGCAGGCAGTCTGGCGGGAGCGTATGGAAGGACAGCACTCCGGGACCCGGGAAGCTACAGGGCAGCAGGCAGTCTGGCGGGAGCGTATGGAAGGACAGCACTCCGGAACCCGGGAAGTCACAGAGCAGCAGGCAGACTGGCGGGAGCGTATGGAAGGGCAGCATTCCGGGAGACAGCTCCATGGCATCGGCATGGTGAGTGTAAGACAGATTGTTGATAAATACCAGGGAACCTTACGGATATGGGAGGAAGAAGGCCGGGTGCGGCAGAAACTGATTCTGGTGCAGCGCAGCGGGCAGGAAGATGGCGTGGTACAGGGAGAAACGGAATAAAGAGAAAACCTTACGGAAAAAGGAGAAGCGGTTGTAAATGCCCTTCTCCTTTTTTATAATAAGAAACACGGGATGACCCTGCCGGTTTTCTGCCATGGGGAATAGTAAGGTATAGGGATTCCGGACGACACCAACGGGGAGGAGAAATATGCTTTTACGTAATATCCGCTTTATCTGCAGACATTATTTTCGCAGCACGCGTTCCATTTACGCCTACTTGCTGATGAGTATGGCGGCGCTGCTGCTGGTACCGCTGCTGAGCGTGTACATGCCGCGGGTGGTAGTGCAGGCTGTGACGGAAGGCTGGGAATTTTCCAGGCTGGTGCTGTATGTGGGCGTACTGGCGGCCGGAATCGTACTGCTGAATGTATTGTCTACCCTCAGCAATATGAAATATGACGAGAAGGCCAGCCGCGGAAGAATGGAAATGATAGTGACGCTGGAGGAAGTTATGATGAGATGCAGATACCAGCTGACGGAAGATCCTGTCTGGCAGACGAAAATTGAGGAAGCCGGGAATGCCGTATTTTCTGATGGAAGGACTTTTGGAATCGCCGGAATGGTATATACATTGCGGGATTTCGTCATCAATATCATGGGAATCTTTACGTTTTCCATGGTTTTGGGTATTCTGCATCCTGCGGTGCTGGTGCTGCTGGTAATCACGTCGCTGGTTCCCGGGCTGGCTGCCAACAGGGTGAATCTGCGCATATTCAGGCAGAGAACAAACTGGCTTGCCTATGACAAACAGATTAATTATATTTACAACCATGTGGCTGCAGCCGGGGCGGGGAAGGAAATACGGCTGTACAATGCATCCGGATTTTTCATGGGGAAGATGGAGGAAGCCATTAGGAACCGGCTGGCGTGGGCGAAAAAGATGATGCTGCGCAGTCTGGGAATCGATGGGGTATCCACGGCGATGCTGGTATTGCAGAACGGAATTTCGCTGGGCTGGATTGCCGGGGAAATCATACAGGGAAAAATCAGCGTGGCGGATTTCACCTTTTATTCGGGTGCGGTAATTCAGTTTACCCAGTTTATGAACCGCTTTGTAAGCTCTTACAGTACCGTGAAGCAGTGCAGCCATGATGTACAGACGCTGCAGGATGCTTTTGCGTACCTGCCGGAGGACAAATGTGTAATGACGGCAGTGGAAACAGACCGGCCGGCGCCGGAAATACGCTTTGAGAATGTAACGTTTTCCTATCCCGGCAGCAGTGAGCCGATATTGAAGGACATCAGCTTCTGTGCCCGTTCCGGCGAAAAAATAGCCCTGGTAGGAGCCAACGGTGCGGGGAAGACCACCATTGTAAAGCTTTTATGCGGGCTTTACCAACCAACAGCTGGACGGATCCTGATAGACGGAATCCCTGTATCCGATCGCAGGGAAGGCGAGCTGTACAGCCTGTTTTCCCCTGTGTTTCAGGATATGCTGGTACTTCCCTTCAGCGTGCTGGATAATGTGGCGGTGGCGGGAAAGGCGGATGTGAAAAAAGTGCGCCTTTGCCTGGAAAAGGCAGGACTGAGCCAACGCTTTCCGGACTTGAACCAACCGTTGGTGAAAGGCATACAGGACGGGGCGCAGAACCTGTCCGGCGGAGAAGAGCAGAAGCTTCTGCTGGCCAGGGCATTATATAAAGACGCCCCCATACTGGTGCTGGATGAGCCAACCGCGGCGCTGGATCCGCTGGCGGAGAGTGAACTGTACGGGAAATACAATGAGTTTACCCGGAAGAAGACAGCCTTCTTCATCTCTCACAGACTGGCAAGCACAGGCTTCTGCGACAGGATTCTGCTGCTCGGGGAAGGCCGCATTCTGGAAGAAGGATCCCATAAGGAACTGCTGGAAAAAGACGGACAATACGCCCGCATGTTCCACGAGCAGAGTAAATATTATAAGGAAGAAGCCGGATGAGCCGTGGCTAGGCGGCGAAACCGGGAAGGCCGCGAAGGCGTACGAGGCCTTGGGAATGAAAGGCGCGAAATTAGGAGGCAGAAATGAAACAGATTAAAAGTGTGCTATCATTTTTCGGCAGAATGGACAGGGGGCTGTATCCGGTGCTGCTGTTGGCGGCGCTTCTGGAGACGCTGGAGGGCTTCGGCGTGCTGCTGATTTCTTCCAACGTATTGAATCGGCTGGCAGCAGGGGCGGGGATGAAAGCCGTCCTTACGACAACGGCGGTTATGGTTCTGGCCTACGGGATTCTGCATTATTTCAGGATGGCGGTGGTCCGGCATAAGGATTACCGGCAGATGCGCCTGCATTACAGATACCGCCAATATGTGGTGAAGCAGGTATTCGCGGTGCCGTACTGGCATCTGGAAAAGGAAGGCTATGTAGAGACTGTGGAGCAGGTCAGGCAGAATGACAATGTCTACAATTTGAGCATGATGATATTGGACAAAACCTATGAGATTGGAAAAGGCTTTTTCTCCGTGTCGGTTGCCTTTGCCTCCTTCCTGCAGCTGCTCGGCATCGTGAAGGGGCTGGGAGAGACTGCTTTCCTGGCGGGAATGCTGATACTGGGATTGTTCGTGCTGATTATTGCCTCCACAGGTTATATTGTCTGGCAGCGAAAACGGAATGCGGAGAGTTCAGTGCAGCTTATGGAAGAAATAGTGAGACTGAACAAGGTGGCAATGTACCTGACAAACGCGGTGATTGGCTGCTATCCCATGGGAAAGCATATTCGCCTCTACGGCATGCAGGATACCATAATGAAGGAGGAGAGAAAGCATATCGCCGGATTCGATGAATTAGGTATCCATATGAACCGCCTGGAATTAAAGCCGGCGCTTGCGGGAGACATTTCCTCCATAGCCATCAGCGGCATGATTTATCTGACGGTAAGCGCAGTGGCCATGGCCGGCAGGCTGGGAGTGGGAAGCATCATATGGTATGCGGGCGTGGTGCAGCAGCTGCTGGAATCCATACGTCAGCTTGTCGGCACTGTCAGCGGGCTGTACAGCGACTGTACCAGGCAGCAGGTGATATTTCGGCTGGAGGCTGCAGCTGGTGAGGACGCTTCCGGAACCGGGCATGTGAAGCGGCTGCAGAATCACATACTGGAGTTCGAAGATGTCTCCTTCGCGTATCCGGGCACCGAGAGGATGGTGTTGGAGCATGTGAATTTACGACTTTCCGGAACGGAACGCGTGGCACTGGTGGGAGAAAACGGCTGCGGCAAGTCTACCCTTATCAAGCTGATTTGCCGTCTCTATGAGCCTTCGGAGGGAAGGATTCTTCTGGACGGGACGGACATACGTGAAATCGGCAGGGAGGAATATATGGGCTTTCTGGCGGTGGTATTTCAGGATTACCGGATTTTTGCGGCCTCCCTCGGCGAAAATATCACACTGAACGGACAGGATGACGAGGAGGGAATCCGGAAGGCCATTGATAAAATCGGCGTCGGGATCACCGGGATCAACACGCCTCTTCGCCGTGACCTGGAGGAAGAGGGTATTGAGGTGTCCGGAGGGGAGGGGCAGAAGATAGCCATTGCCCGGGCGCTGTACAAGGACGCTCCCATGGTGATACTGGATGAACCCACAGCTGCACTGGACCCCCTGGCGGAGAGCGGGATTTATGAGAAATTCGGGACGCTGGTGGAGGGAAAGCTGGCAATGTTCATTTCCCATCGCCTGTCCAGCTGCCGTTTCTGCGACCGTATTCTGGTACTGCAGGGAGGAAATATCGTGGAGGACGGCTGCCATGAGGAGCTGGCTTCCCGGGAAGACGGGCTGTACCGGGAAATGTGGGAGGCACAGAGGCAGTATTATGTGTAAGCATCGATCATTTACCGTTAAGGCAGAAGGCTCCGGAATACCGGGGACAGGGAAATAAAAATATCCGCTGAAGCGTGTTGCTCCAGCGGATATTCATAGTTTCTTTATTTCTGAGATGTCATATCATTGTAAACGTTAATGTAGAAACTCAGCAGCTGCTGATTGGTGTTTTCCCTGCAGCGTGCCACGTCGCCCAGCGCCTGCGCCTTTGACTGCCCCAGAATGTTCCCCGGCGCTCCGGCCCCTCCGCTGTCTCCGTCGGACATTTTGTTCAGTCCCTCAATCACACCGTGCAGGTAAGCCGTTTCATCCTGAATCGCCTTAATCTGCCGCAAAATATACGCCACATTGATTGTCTCTGCCGCATCGGAACCGGCTTCCGTGTTCCCGGGCGCCCCATGGCTCTGGCCCATTTCAATAACCGTTTTCTTCGCCTCGATATCTGTCATCTCGTTATCCTCCAAATTTGTATTCGGCGGACACGCAAGGCATATCTTGTTTTCAGATAGGAAGCGTGCCCTGCCGTTCTTTACAAGACCTCTGGCTCTTTTCGGCCAGGTCGCTTCATATTCGTTTCCCTGTTGGTCTACAACAAGAATGTTTTTTTCGATGGGTATCATCCCCTTTGCTGTAAATTGACTGATGAAAAAGTGAATGCCGTTTTTAGTAATGGGTGCCCTCCCCGATTCACATTTTCAGTATAGTGAAAAAGGGGTGTGTTGTCAAGGCGGTTTTGAAAATTTGTAACGGTTCAGACAGCCCCCGTGGACTTTACGGGGACTGTGCCATTTTGCGATTATCCCAGATGCCAGATATCGCTGTTGTATTCTGCTATGGTGCGGTCGGAAGAGAAGAAGCCGGCCTTGCTGATATTCAGCAGTGTACGCTTTGCCCAGTCGAGAGGGTTTCCGGCGTAGTCGGCAAGGGCCTGGTTTTTGCGGACAACATAGGCGTTGAAGTCCGGCAGCGTCTGGAACCAGTCCTTGTGGATCAGCTCGTTCTGCAGACGGCCCAGATGCTCTGCGCTGCCACAGGCAAGCATTTTTTCTGACGTCAGGAAATCAACGGCTCTGCGTATATTAGGGTCGATTTCATACCATTCCCGGGCGATATAGCTGCCGTTGCCGTACCGGCGGATTACCTGGGAGCTGCTCTGGCCGAATATATAGATATTGTCATTGCCGACTGCCTCGGCTATCTCCACATTTGCACCGTCCATGGTCCCCAGCGTCAGGGCGCCGTTCAGCATGAATTTCATGTTTCCGGTGCCGGAGGCTTCCTTGGAGGCAAGGCTGATCTGCTCCGAAAGATCGCAGGCGGGAATCATTTTCTCGGCGGCGGTAACATTGTAATTTTCGATAAATACAATCTGCAGCCATTCGGACACTTCCGGGTCAAGGCTGATGACGGTGGACAGCACCAGCAGCGCGTGAATGATGTCCTTGGCGATGGTGTAGGCCGGGGCTGCCTTTGCGCCGAAAATGGCGGTCAGGGGTGTCTGGGGCAGACGGCCAGCCTTAATCTCGAAATACTGGTGAATCAGGTACAAAAGGTTCAGCTGCTGGCGTTTGTATTCATGCAGCCTCTTGGACTGGATGGCAAACATTGCGCTGGGATTGACATAGATTCCCTGCGTGTTTTTCAGCCATTCTGCAAGGGCAAGCTTATTATCGTACTTGATGGAGGCCAGCTGCTTTAATACTTTCCGGTCTTCCGTAAAGTCTGCCAGCTTCTCCAGCTGGGAGGCATCCTTTCTGAAACCGGTGCCAATGAGGTTTTCGATAAGCTGTGTCAGCTCCGGATTGCATTTCAGAAGCCATCTGCGGAAGGTGATGCCGTTGGTCTTATTGTTGAATTTTTCCGGGTAGAGCTTATAAAAATGATTCAGCTCACTGTCTTTCAAAATTTCCGTATGCAGGGCAGCCACGCCGTTGGTGCTGTGGGTAAAGTGGATATCCATATGCGCCATGTGGACGATATTGTTGGAGTCGATGATGGCGGTGGATGAATCATTGGTGCGGGAGGCGGCCACTGCGTCCAGCTTCTCAATGATGGGCGTCAGCTGGGGAACCACCTTGTCGAGATAATGCCTGGGCCATTTCTCCAGGGCTTCTGCCAGGATGGTATGGTTGGTATAAGCGCAGGTCCTGGTGACGATTTCCACGGCTTCTTCAAAATCAATGCCTTTTTCGCACAGAAGACGGATCAGTTCCGGAATTACCATGGAAGGATGCGTGTCATTGATCTGGATGGCGGCATAATCGTAAAGATCATGGAGATCACTGCCCCGCCGGGTACATTCATCCAGAATCAGCTGTGCCCCGGCGCTGACCATCAGATACTGCTGGTAAATCCGCAGGAGACGTCCGTCATCATCACTGTCGTCGGGATACAAAAATAAAGTCAGGTTTTTGTCGATTTCCTGTTTGTCGAACTGAATACCCTTGCCGATGATGGACTGGTCCACAGTGTCCAGGTCAAACAGATTCAGGTAATTGGTGCGTCCCTCATAGCCGGTAACGGCAATCTTATAGAGCCTGGCGGTGTAATCCCTGCCGGCCAGGGAAACGGGGTAGGTTATGTCTGTCTTCCGGGCCCAGTCGTGGCCGCCCAGCCAGAAATCCGGCGTCTCGTCCTGCAGTCTGTCCGTAAAATTCTGGTGGAACAGTCCGCAGTGATATCTTAAGCCGATGCCGTCCCCGGGCAGGTTCAGGGTGGCGATGGAATCCAGGAAGCAGGCGGCAAGTCTGCCCAGTCCGCCGTTGCCCAGGCTGGGTTCCGGCTCTGTTTCTTCCAGCTGTGCCATGGACTTTCCGTGGAATTCCAGGCAGGCTTTCACATCATCATAAAGCCCAAGGTTGATCAGGTTGTTGCTCAGAAGCTTGCCGATGAGAAATTCGGCAGAAATATAATAGAGTTTCCGTCCGGTGGCCGGAACCGCGCGTTTTTCGCTTTCTTTCTGCACAAGGCTAAGCAGTGCCATGTAGACTTCTTCATAAGAGCAGTACCTGATATCGTTGCCGCAAAGTTCTGTCAGTGTTTTATCCATACTTTTCATCTCGGTTGTCTCCTCTCAAATGTTTTTATTTGATTCTGAACATATTTTTACCATATATTTGAAAATAATGCTTGTATAATGTCATCAGATTATGATACAATCCTGCTATCTTTTGCAGGGGAGAAAGGACGGATTTTATGGAAAAACATGATAAAGTGAAGGAAATAGGGGAATCCGCTTATTATGAAGCCAAAAGACATTCTGATACAATGTTTGCATTTAATATTTATCCCTGCACAATCCCCCAGGATTTCAGCTTTGTGCCCCTGCACTGGCAGGACGGCGCGGAGATCATTTATGTGAAAAAAGGAAAGGGCATCATCCGTGTGGACCATGATGTCTACACGGCAGGGTGCGGGGACATTTTTCTGATTCTGCCGGGGCATCTGCACGGTATGCAGAGTATTCCCAAGAAGAGCATGGAATATGAAAACATTATGTTTGACATGAATTTTCTGGGGTTGGGAAGTATTGACGCCTGCAGCCGGAAATATCTGCAGCCAATGTTAAACGGCAAACTGCAGATACCCGTACAGATCAGGAAGGAAGACGGGATCTACAGACAGGCGGCGGAGTGTCTGGACGCCGTGGATGAATTGTGTGAATCCAGGATGCAGGGCTATGAACTGGGGGTAAAGGGGTGGCTGATGCTTTTGTTTTCCCTGCTGGTCAGGGGGGCTTTTCCGGAGAAAAATCCCGGCACCGGGAAAGGGGATGTGGAAAAACTGAAACTGGTGCTGTCGAGAATAGAACGTGATTACGACAAGAAAATAACGGTAAAAGATGCGGCGGACGAATGCGGGTACAGTGAAAGTCATTTTATGCGTTGGTTCCGGGACGGGGCGGGGATCAGCTTTAACGGATACCTGATCGCTTACCGCCTGGAAAAGGCCGCCTATGCGCTCCGGAATGGAAACGAGACCATTCTGCAGATTGCGGAACAGTGCGGGTTTGACAATCTGTCCAACTTTAACCGTCTGTTCCGGAAAAAGTTTGAAATGACACCCAGCCAGTTTCGGAAAACTGATCATCCGGCCCAAAACTGACTTGTAAAAACAGGGAAAATATTATAAACTGATAGGTGGAAACGATGAGAACATCTGTCTGATGGTTCAAAGGGCAGTGTGTTATCAAAATACGGCTTCAAGGTTACAACACAAGGAGGAAAACATGAGTCAGCTGGCAGCAAATCACTCTATTCCCATCGTACTGATTCCGCTGTATGGAACGGAGGAACTCTCAAGCAAGATTGAATATTATCTGCGGGAGACTTACAACAAGGAAGAATGTCATGTGGTAAATTCACAGATTGTCCGTTTTTCCACGGGCGACGCAAAGGCAGTGCTGGAGGATACCGTCCGGGGCGCGGATGTGTATATTCTGGTGGATGTGGGAAACTTCTCCTGCTCTTACCAGATGTATGGGCAGACGATTCCCATGTCGCCGGATGAGCACTTCCAGAACCTGAAAAGGACGGTGTCTGCCATCGGCGGAAAAGCATACCGGATCAACGTAATTTCACCCCTTCTTTATGCCAGCAGGCAGGACAGGAGGATTTCCAGGGAATCCCTGGACTGCGCCATGGCCTTGCGGGAGCTGGAGAACATTGGCGTGAGAAATATCACGGCTTTTGACGTCCATGACAATCGTGTGGCAAATGCGGTTCCTTATAATGGATTTGATGATTTGTTTCCGATCTATCAGGTGATGAAGGCGATTAAGAAGAATTATTCCGACATAGTGTTTTCGGAAGACCACTCCATTTTTGTTTCGCCGGATCTGGGGGCGACCACCAGAAACTTCAAATATACCAATGAACTGGGGCTGGATATGGGAATTTTTTACAAGCGCAGGTCCAGGACCAAAGTGGTGGGCGGCAATTATGTGGTGGATGTACATAAATATATCGGTCCCAGCGTTAAAAATAAAGATGTATTCATTGTGGATGACATGATCTGTTCCGGCACTACCATGCTGGATGTGGCAAAATACTGTAAAAAGCAGGGGGCAAAGAGAGTGTTTGCCATAGCTACCTTTGCACTGTTTACGGATGGGCTCAGGAAGTTTGACGAGGCGCATGGCAAGAATATTCTGGAAGCGGTGTTTATCACCAATGCATCCTACAGGCGGGAGGAAATCCGGAATGCGCCCTGGTACCGGGAAGTGGACATCACGAAATATATTGCCATTTACATTCATTCCGTAAATGCGGGAAAATCCATCTCCAAGCTTCTGGATCCCCATGAAAAGATTCACAGGCTGCTGGAGAAGAACGAAAAGAAAAATGACCCGGCGTCTTGCTGAAACAGAAAGGAAGGCGCAAAGCCGCAGCCGGAACAAGTTAAAATCAGACATGAGGATATCTAAAAATAAAACAATGATTTTTGCGCAAAAACATGGAATTATCAGGAATAAAATAAGAAATCCTGAATATATGGGAATAAAATAAATCAATAATTTGAATTAAATAAACACTTGCGCATTTCGGGAATCTGTGTTACGATTTTCAGGGTGTCAGGGGCCAAAGATATTTGATCCCGGTATCCTGCCAAATCAGTAACACAGTTTTTTGTGTCTGCGTGCAGAAAACAGGTAAGAGTCCGGTCTCCGTACAAAAAGGGGCCCGGAAGGAAAGGATAGATTATATGAATGGGACAACTGTGAACAATAAATACGGCAAGACCTATCATCTTCCCCCGGAAATGACCTATGACTGGGTGAAAAAGGATGCCATCGAGAAGGCGCCTGTGTGGTGCAGCGTGGACTTGCGGGATGGCAATCAGGCGCTGATCGACCCTATGACGCTGGAAGATAAACTGGATTTTTTCAGGCTGCTTGTGGACATCGGTTTTAAAGAGATAGAGGTGGGCTTTCCGGCCTCCTCGGATACGGAATATCAGTTTATCCGGGCTCTGATCGAGCGGAATATGATACCGGAGGATGTGACCATCCAGGTACTGACCCAGGCCAGGGAACATATTATCCGCAAAACCTTCGAAGCCGTGAAGGGGGCTCCCCATGCGGTGGTTCATCTGTATAATTCCACTTCCGTGGAGCAGAGGGAGCAGGTGTTCAAAAAGGATAAGGATGCCATCCGGCAGCTGGCCGTGGATGGGGCAAAACTTTTGAAGGAAATGGCGGAGGAGACGGAAGGGAACTTTACGTTCGAATACAGCCCGGAAAGCTTTTCCCAGACTGAGCCGGAATATGCGCTGGAGGTCTGCAACGCGGTGCTGGATGTATGGCAGCCGGACGCGGAACACAAAGCCATCATAAACCTGCCCACCACGGTGCAGGTGGCCATGCCCCATGTGTTTGCCTGCCAGGTGGAATATATGCACAGGCATATGAAATACCGTGAGAATGTGGTGCTCAGCGTACATCCGCACAATGACAGGGGATGCGGCGTCAGCGACGCGGAGTTCGGTATTCTGGCCGGGGCCGACAGGGTGGAAGGAACCCTCTTCGGCAACGGTGAGCGCACCGGAAATGTGGATATTGTGACTGTGGCGGTGAACATGATGTGCCATGGTGTGGACAGCGGGCTTGATTTCTCCAACATTATGAAGGTGCGGGAGGAATATGAACGCTTTACGGGCATGAGGGTGCACGAGAGAGTGCCCTATGCGGGGGATCTGGTGTTTACCGCATTTTCCGGTTCTCATCAGGATGCCATCAGTAAGGGCATGACCTGGCTGAAGGAAGGAAAGAGCGGGGACAGATGGGATGTTCCGTATCTGCCCATAGATCCCAAGGATGTGGGACGGGAGTACGAGTCCGATGTCATCCGTATCAACAGTGTATCCGGCAAGGGCGGCGTGGCCTTTGTGCTGAAGCAGCAGTTCGGTTTTGCGCTGCCGGCGGCCATGAAGGAGGAAGTGGGCTACCTGATCAAAGGTGTGTCCGACAGACGGCATCAGGAACTGCATCCGGCAGAAATTTACGAGATTTTTGAGGAAAATTATATTACGCCCCGCAGCGTGTTCTGTATACCTGAATTTCATTTCCGCCAGGAGAACGGAATCCAGGCAGAGGTGACCATAGAGCAAAACGGGGAGCGGCGTGTGATCAGGGCTGCCGGGAACGGACGCCTGGACGCGGTGAGCAATGCCATAAAGACATATTTCGGCATCAGCTACCAGCTGTCGGTGTATGAGGAACATGCCATCTCCAAGGGTTCCAGCTCCAGGGCGGCTGCCTATGTGGCGGTTCTGTGCGGTGGAAAGCTGTACTGGGGCGTGGGTGTGGACGAGGATATTATCAAGTCATCCATAGAGGCGCTTGCCTGCGCTGCCAACAAACTGGCGGCAGAACAGCATATCACGGAGGGCCGGGAAGAGCGGATTGTGGAAATCATCAGTTACATCAAGAAGGAATATGTGAATGTGACCCTGGACACTCTGTCGGAAGCGTTTCATCTCTCCAAACCTTATCTTTCCAAGTATATCAAGGAGAAGGCAGGGATGACATTCCAGGAAGCCGTGAGGAAGGAGCGCATGAAAAGGGCGCGGACCCTGCTGCGTGAGACGGACCAGACGGTGGAGACTGTTGCCGCCGAGGTGGGATATGAGAATGTGGAGCATTTCAACCGCCTGTTTAAAAAACATTACGGCCTGACACCCATGCAGTACCGGAAGCAGGAATAGGCAGGCAGAATAAAAGGTGGGGCAATCGAGTAGGGGAACGCCCTTCTGCACTACTTGCCGCGCGGGGCGCATGTTGCGCCAGCAACAATCTTCCTTATGCGCCCCTGCGCATAAAAAACCCCCGGGACCGTTATCGGTAATCCCGGGGGTTTGACATGTGACGATACAGGACGCAGGAAGCGTGGCTTCCGTTCCTTTGGATTTCAGGTTAAGGCTGGCCGCCGGTCTCCGATTCCGCGGGAGCCGGTTCCACTGCGATGTGCTGGCAGGTATTGTATCTCAGCTGCAGGAACTGGGAACGGTTCTTATTGTACATTTTTTTCAGGTCATCGGAATAACCCACCACCACCCAGGGAAGGGTCGTGTTGATCAGGTTCAGCATATCCTGGGCGATAGATTCATTGGCAACCGCGAAGGTATGTCCCTTGGGCGTGATCTCGTCAAATATCATGACATTATATGTAGTGCCGGTCTTGACGCCGTTGGTACGGTGGGTGACAGTGTTCTGGTAAGCCCACATGATTTTGTTGTTGGGAATGGCCCTGGCATCGGAACCTGTAATATAGTAAGTCATCAGACGTCCTATCTTGAGGGTGCCTTTTTTGTCAAAGGACGTGGCGCTTCTGTAATCGGAATCAGCCATGGACTCGGAATAGCCGGCTTTTTCCATATCCTTGCGGAGTTTCTTCAGGGAACCGCCGCCTGCCGCCTTGACGATTCTGACAATACCCCACAGGAGCAGGAGCGCTCCCACGGAGAAAAGCACAATGTACATGCCGCTCAGGGCAACCTTATTCTTACAGTCAATATAATAGGGAAGAGTTCCTTCCGCGATTTCTTCATCTGTAAAATCTGCCTGCCTGAAATAATCCTGAAAATAAGAATATTCCTCGCTGTCCAGCTTCCGGATCTTGCCGCACAGGCTGATGGGCTGGGAAGCTACTTCGTTAAAGGTATTTTCCGTCATCTCATCCAGCTCGTGCTGGTAGCTTGTGGGAACCTTGGCAGACATATAACGCCAGTCGGTGGAATTTTCGTCGCCGCTCCAGATGATGTAATAATAATGTGTGGTACGGGTTGCGTTTGTCTTGGTATTGCGCTCATATTCTTCCAGATAACAGCCGAAACTCTCTGTGGCGTTGAATTCCACCAGTTTGCCCTCCGTGATCTGGTCCGGTGTCAGCTGCGTAAAATCGGGGTATCCTGTCACGGAATAAAACGCATCAATGGCATTCCAGCCTGCCAGTCCCAGACCTACGAGAATCAGAAGGACAGATCCAAGTATGGAACTTTTTAAAATTTTCTTTTTTAGTTCTTCAAACATTTTTTCTCCTCCGGATTTTATAAAATTTGTATAAAAATTCTATTATCATTTTACCATCTGATATGCTAAAATTCAAGATGAAAGTTATGGCCCGGAAGCGGAAAGGGAGGCCTATGCCAGCCTGTTTTCACGGATTCCCGCGGGCAGTGAGAAAAACAGCCGTTTTTACATGGCTGCTGACTTAAATGTTTACAGAAGCAGTGGAATCATGTACAATGGAACAAGGGCACACAGATGTGCCGGAAAAGGAGAAAACCATATGAAATTTAAGGATATGCCATATGAACGGGTGGATTTTGCGCAGGCAGAAAAAGAGCTGCGGCAGCTGATGGAAGAGTTTGACCAGGCGAAAAGCGGTGAGGAACAGTTTAAGGTACATGAGAAGTTCTATGAACTGGACGACAGGGTGAGCACCCAGATGACCATAGCCCACATCCGGTATGATGTGGACACCACGGACGAGTTCTACAGCAAAGAACATGATTATTATAATGAGAACAGGCCGGTGTATGTGAATCTGGCGCTGGAGTATCAGAAAAAGCTTTATGCCTCTCCCTACCGGGACTATCTGGAGAAAAAAATCGGCCCGGTTGCCTTTAAAAACATGGAGCTGGCTGAAAAATCCATGGATGAGAAGCTGATTCCCCTGATGCAGGAGGAAAATGCCCTGACCACGGAATACAATAAACTCATCGCCGGCGCAAAGATTGAATTTGACGGACAGGTCCTCAACCTTTCTCTTCTTCGGCCCTACATGGTGCACAGTGACAGAAATGTCAGGGCGCAGGCACATAAGAAGCGCGGCGAGTTCTTTCTGGCAAATGCGGAGAAGCTGGATGAGATTTATGACAAACTGGTAAAGAACCGCACCGCCCAGGCGCGCGCCATGGGGTATGAGAATTATCTTGAGCTGGGATATTACCGGATGCGGCGCAACTGTTACGGCAGGCAGGAGGTGGAAAACTTCCGCAGACAGGTCAAGGCGGACCTGGTTCCCTATGCGGAAAAGCTCCATGAGCGCAGACGCCAGAGACTGGGGCTTGAGAAGCTCAGTTATATTGACAATTCCGTGTATTTTAAGGAAGGAAATCCTGCTCCTTTCGGCTCTCCGGAGGAAATTCTGGCGGCAGGACAGAAAATGTACGCCGAACTGTCTTCCGAGACAAAAGAATTCTATGATTTCATGATGGAGAACGAACTTTTTGACGTTCTGGGGCGCAAAACAAAACGGGCAGGCGGTTATATGACATACATGCCGGTTTATAACTCTCCTTTTGTGTTTGCCAATTTCAACGGGACAAGCGGCGACGTGGATGTGATTACCCATGAGTGCGGACATGCCTTCCAGGGATATCTGTCGGGCAAGGATCCCATTCGGGAGCATTCCGAAATTACCATGGAGACGGCGGAGATTCACTCCATGTCCATGGAATTCTTCACCCAGAAATGGATGCCCCTGTTCTTTGGGGACAGGGCAGAGGATTACATTGAGATGCATCTGGAGGATTCGGTTGCCTTTATTCCCTATGGGTGCATGGTGGACGAGTTCCAGCATATTGTTTACGGGAATCCTGACATGACCCCTGGGGAGAGACACGCGGCATGGCTGGAACTGGAGAAAGTTTACAGGCCCCACCAGGATTACGGTGATGATCCGTTCTTTGGAAAGGGGGGGTTCTGGCAGCAACAGCAGCACATTTACAATTCGCCTTTCTACTATATTGATTACAGTCTGGCCCAGACCTGCGCGCTGCAGTATAAAGTGAAGATGGATGCGGATTTTGATGAGGCATGGAAGAGCTATCTGAAGCTTTGCCGGCTTTCCGCATCGGATTATTACACCAATATGATCAGGGAAGCGGGCCTCATGAGTCCTTTTGAGGATGGCTGTGTTAAAAATATAGTGGAAAAACTTGAAAAATATGTGAAATAACTTCACATTTCCCGAAAAATGCTGTAAAATATAGACTTGTGGTTACATTTCGCGTTTCTGCCCGGCGGGAGGCAGGGAGAGCCCTACAGCACGCGGAAGGAAATGTCTATATAAAGAACAGTGAAAACAGGGAAGGGAGACAGGTGTTATGCCGAAAAAGGAAACACAAAATTCCGGCCAGGAACCGGAAAAAATAGTGACAAAATATGATCTGAAAATGCAAAGGAGGAAAGAACTGAAGGAGAAGGAGGCCCGGGAGGACCGCATCAGCCGTATCGTGGGGATTGTGGTGGTGGCGGCCCTGGTGTGCCTGGTGGCATCTTTTCCCATTCGGAATTACCTCACGTTAAACGGAACCCACATCAAAATAAACGGGGAGCCTGTGACCAGGGTGGAGTTTGACTATTATTATCATCTTGCGGTCAACAGCTATATTAACCAGTACGGACCGTACCTGAGCTACTTTGGACTGGATGTGAACCGTGACCTGGCGTCCCAGATGTATTCCGAAACACTTACCTGGAAAGATTATTTTGAGGAACAGACCGTGGAAAGTCTCAAGAAGAGCAAGGGACTGGTGCGGGAAGCGGAATCGGCGGGCTTTTCCTATGATACCACGGAAGATTACCGGGTATATATGGAGAACATGGAGAATGCTGCCACAGAAACCGGCACCACTATGAAGCAGTATGTGAAGGACTTTTTCGGGGCATACGCCACGGAGGCGAGACTGAAGCCTTACATTGAAGAGAGTCTGCTGGCCGACGCTTATGTGCAGCATCTTTCGGAGGAGAAAACCCCTTCCCAGGAACAGATTGAGGAGTATTATGACGGGCATCAGGAAGACTTTGACTCCGTTGATTACCGGGTGAGTACGGTAAATGCGGAACTGCCCACGGAACCCACGGAACTGGCTGACCCTGCGGAGGAATCTTCGGAAGGGGAAGAAGGAACAGAGGGAGAGTCCGGCACGGAAGCGGCATATGAACCTTCCGAAGCCGAGATTGCGGCAGCCATGGAGAAAGCAAAGGCAGAGGCGGACAAGCTGGCGGCTTCCGTGATGACGGATGGGGAGATGCATGAGAACACAAGAAAATCATCCGTCACCTATCTGCTGACAGACTGGCTGTTTGCGGAGGAGCGCAAGGCCGGGGACACAACCGTGATTGAAGACACCAACGGACACCGTTACTATGTGGTGGGCTTTGAGAAACGTTACCGGGATGAAAAACCCACTGCGGCAATCCGGGTGACTGTGACCACAGAGGACAACGGACAGGCTATTCTGGATGAGTGGAAGGCCGGGGAGGCAACAGAGGAAAGCTTTGCGGCAATCTGCGACAAGTACAACAATCCTGAGATCACTTCCCTGAAGGGGGGACTGCTGGAGAATGCGGTTCCGTCAAGCCAGCCTGAGGCGCTGGGCGCATGGCTGGAAGACCCGGCCCGCAAGGAAGGTGACACGGCTGTCATTTCTCAGGAGGGAGAAGAATATACTTATGTAGTATATTATGTAAAGCCGGGTGAGGCCAGATGGATTCTGGAGATCAGAAACACCCTGCTGACCGAGTCGCTGACGGAAGTGGTAACCAATATTATGGATGCGCAGACCATGGAGGATCCCAATAACAATCTGGCGTATGTGAAAATTCGTGCCCAGGAGGCAGCGGCGTCAGAAAGTTCTGCCCAGGAATCAGGTTCCGGCGAGGCATCTGACGGCAGTGACCAGGGGAGTTCGGACGAAGCTTCCGGCCAGGATTCTGACGGCGGCCAGGAGGAAACTTCCGGCGGGGCATCCGATGGCGACGGGGAAGCATCCGGCGAAGGGCAGGAATCTCCTTCTGAGGAACCTCAGGGATGAGGCGAAACGAGGAGTCTGCAAAATTGTTTTGAGGAATCCGGGGAAATCCGACGGGGATCCCGGAGAGCGGCGCTGCCGGATAGTATTCATGGATGAAAATGGGCGGTGGGATTCTTTCTCACCGTCCTTTTATGCGCAGGGGTGCATAAGGAAAATAGTTGCTGACGCAACATGCACCCCGCGCGGCGAGCAGTGGAGAAGGGCATTCCCCTGCTCGAATGCACAGGGGCGCGTAAGGAAAATTGTTGCTGAAGCAACGTGCGCCCCGGATTTGTTTTTAAATGGAAAAAATGTTTTATGCAAAATTATGGGAGAATAAGGATTTGTCCAGGAAGCAGGACATCAGGATAGAGGTGCCGCCAAAAGGGCAGGCTATTATGGATATCATCACGGATGCGGGATTTGAGGCTTATGTGGTGGGCGGCTGTGTGCGGGATTCCATTCTGGGAAGGGTGCCGGAAGACTGGGACATTACCACATCGGCCACACCGGAGGAGATCAAAAAACTTTTTCCCAGGACCATTGATACCGGTCTGCAGCATGGCACCGTTACGGTCATGATGGATAAGGAAGGCTTTGAAGTGACCACTTACCGGCTGGACGGAGAGTATGAAGACAGCAGGCATCCGAAAGAGGTGACATTTACCCCCAACCTGGAAGAAGATTTAAAGCGCAGGGATCTGACCATAAACGCCATGGCCTACAATGACGGGACCGGGCTGGTGGATTTGTTCGGGGGGCTGGAAGACCTGCGGGCGGGAGTGGTGAGATGCGTGGGAGATCCGGAAGAGCGGTTCCGGGAGGATGCGCTGCGCATTCTGCGGGCCATACGGTTTTCCGCACAGCTGGGGTATGAGATCGACGGGAAGACTCTGGAGGCCATCAGCCGGCTGTCAGACCGTTTGCGCCAGATCAGCGCGGAGCGGATTCAGACAGAACTGGTAAAGCTTCTGGTTTCCGGTCATCCGGAATATCTGAAAACAGCATATGACAGCGGTGTCACAAAAGTTTTTCTGCCGGAGTTTGACCGCTGTATGGAGACAGAACAGAATCATCCCCATCATTGTTACAGCGTGGGGGAACACATCCTGCATTCGCTGAACGGGGTGGAGGCGGACAAAACGCTGCGGCTGGCCATGTTGTTTCATGATATCGGAAAACCGGCCGTGCGTACCTGCGACCCGGAAGGTGTCACCCATTTCCACGGGCATGCCGCAGTGAGCGCCGAAATGGCAAAAAGTATTCTGCGCAGGCTGAAGTTTGACAATGAGACTGTCTCCGCAGTATGCAAACTGGTTCTGTACCATGACTATGGGAATGGCCTGGATGTGGATATGCGGATGGCGCGCAGGGCTTTGAATAAGATAGGAGAAGATGCTTTTCCGGATTTGTTTTCGGTGAAATACGCTGACATCATGGCCCAGAGTGACTACCAGAGACAACAGAAACTGGAGAAGCTGGACCAGTGGCGGAAAAGATACCGGGAAGTGCTGGAAGAAGGGCAGTGTGTGTCATTGAAGACCCTGGCGGTAACGGGAAAGGATCTCATCGCCATGGGCTGGAAACCCGGCAAAGACCTGGGAGAAACCCTGAACAGGCTTCTGGAGAGGGTTCTGGAGGAGCCGGAATTTAATACAAAAGAGAATTTGCTGGAGGAAGCAGGGAAGATTCAGGACAGATATGAAATCCGGTAACATACTTTCGGAAATCCTCTCATATGATAGGTTATGAGCCGGGCTGGTTAAAGTTACGGTGGTTTAAGAAACCAATCAGGAGGGGCCGGAAGTGAATGACAGGGCAGTGGAGTTACTGGAACAATATGAGATAGAGGTGCTTCGTACCAGAAAGGGCAGGGGCGCCATAATATGTGACACTCATCAGGGGTGTATGATTTTCAGGGAATATTCGGGGAGCCAGGACAAGATAGAACTGCAGAACAGACTGCTGGGGCAGATCGCGGAGGCCGGATTGGTACATGTGGAGGCCATTGTGCCCAACAGGGAAGGGGCTTTGTTTGTAAGGGACGGCGACGGTGTCAAATATGTGCTGAAGACCTGGCAGGAGGGCAGGGAATGCTGTATCCACGACAGGGAAGAGTGCCGGGAGGCAGTCAGGATTCTGGCCAGGCTCCATGAAAATATGCTGATTATGCCGGACGGACAGGAGATGCCGAAAGTATTTTCCCCGGGGAAGGAATATGAGAAACGAAACCGGGAACTGAAGCGGGTCAGGAAATATCTGCAGCAGAAAAAACAGAAAACATGGTTTGAGCTCAGTCTGCGCGGTGTCCTGGACGCCTTTCTGGAGCAGGCGCTCCGGGTGACGGAGGAGTGGGGAAAATACGAACCGGTATTCGCGGATCAGCGCCCGGGAGAGGAAGAGGCAGTATCCTTCTGTCATGGTGATTATCAATATCATAATATTCTGCAGGGAGCAGGCAGCTGGTTTGTGGTTAATTTTGAGAAGTGCATCCGGGATAATCCTGTCAGGGATTTATACCTGCTGCTGCGGAAGCTTCTGGAGAAGGGAAACTGGTCCATACCGCTGGGAATGGATTTGCTGGAAACTTATGAAAAAGAGAGAATGATAACTGCGCCGGGCTGGATAGACCTGTACTACCGGCTGGCCTACCCGGAAAAGTTCTGGAAGATCGTGAACTTTTATTATAATTCCGGAAAGGCATGGATTCCGGGGAAAAATCAGGAGAAACTGGAGAGGGTCATTGCCCAGGAAAAAGAGAAACAGCGTTTTCTGGATGAAGTTTTCCGGAAGGTCTGAGAAGAAACCGGGCAGATCAGGGCAAAGGAAGAGATACCAAGAGGACTGTATGAAAAAAAGAGGAGACAATCATAGAAAAACAATGAAAACGGCGCTGCGCACACTTCTGCCCATTATTGTGACACTCCTGTCACTTTCGGGCTGCGCAACGCCTTTTGCGGGTAACGGGGACAGAGGAACCGGAGGAGAATCGCCGGAACCGGAGAGAGTGGACACCGGATTTGTGGTCACGGGGCCGGAGAGCTTTGACTCGGCAGATACGGCCGTTCTGTCAGATATAAATGAAGAAGAAAGCACGATGACATTCCTGAATCTGGAATTGGGACGAAAATATACCCTCTCCCTGGATGGAACCACAAGACTGTATGATAAATACGGATCGGCCATTTCCCAGGAACAAGTTCAGAAGGGGGATATTGTGGATGTGACTTTCCTGAAATCGGAAAAGCACCTCACTTCCCTGCGGCTGTCGTCAAAAAGCTGGGTTTTTGAAAACGCGGAACGGTATGAGATGAATGCCGTAAGGGGAGAAGTGCTGCTGGGGGACGAAGTGTACAAGCTGACTTCCAATACCCAGTATCTGTCGGACGGTAAAAATGTGGAACTGATGGATCTGAATGCCGCGGATGTGCTGAGTTTCCAGGGGATAGGCAATCAGATTTTCTCTGTCCGGGTGGAAAAGGGGCATGGCTATCTGCGCCTGGTAAATGACGAGAAATTTGTGGGCGGCTGGATAGAAGTGGGACAGTCGCTGATACAGCGCATCACGGAGGAAATGCTGCTTCTGGTACCGGAGGGGGATTATCAGGTGAACATCAGCAACAAGGGGGGCGGGGGCATCAAAGAAGTTTCCATAAAGCGAAACGAGGAGACCGCGCTGGACATCGGTGACCTGGAGGTGCCGGAACCTCAGACAGGCATGGTATTTTTCACGGTGAGTCCCACCGACGCGGAGCTGTACATTGACGGGGAGGCGGTGGACACATCCGGCCCTGTTACTCTGGAATACGGCCTGCACCAGATGATTGTCCGGGCGGAGGGATACCAGTCCATCACACAGTATATCCGTGTGTCCCAGGAGTCGGCTGCCATTGACGTGGCGCTGGACGAGGTAAGCGGGACAGAAGAGGAGGAGAGCGATTCCGAGTCCTCCAGTTCCACTGTCGTGGATACCACAACGGGGTATTACCGGGTGAATATAGATGCGCCGGAAGGGGTGGAAGTATATCTGGACGGACATTATGTGGGAATTTCGCCCTGCAGCTTCCGGAAAGAGGAGGGCTCCCATGTCATTATTCTGAGAAAGCAGGGATACGAAACCAGAAGCTATACGGTGGAAGTGGACGGGGAAGAAAAGGATATTTCCTACACATTTGCGGAACTGGAAAAATACGGTTCGGAGGAAGATGACGAGAAGAAAGAAAGCCCCAGCCCGAGTCCCAGTCCCACACCGGGAGACGGGGAGGAATCCACGCCCAGTCCCACGCCGTCTCCTGCGCCCACACCCAGTCCCACCCCGGAGCCCACACCGCCCCCGGCGCCCACACCCAGTCCCACGCCGGTGCCCACACCACCTTTCAAGCCCACGCCGGAACCGGGTGAAGGGGATTAAGCGTGCTTTTACAAGCCTTTCCGGGGGCGGGGAAAAACACTGCGGACAGCCCATGTTTTTCGCAGTTTGTCCGGAAAATGCCTTGACAAACCAGATAAAACCATATATATATATTTATAGACGTTTCAGAGGGAACAGTTTCGTAATGAAATGTACAAAATGCAAACTCATATAGGAGGATCAATATGAACAAAACAGAATTAATCGTTGCCATGGCCGAGCAGTCCGGGATTTCCAGAAAAGACACGGAAAAGGTTTTGAAGGCTTTCACAGACGTTGTGGCTGAGGAACTGAAGAAGGGTGGAAAAGTTCAGTTAGTCGGGTTCGGCACCTTTGAGGTATCCGAGAGGGCAGCCAGGGAGGGGAGGAATCCCCAGACCAAGGAGACAATCACCATCGCTGCATCCAAGGCACCTAAGTTTAAGGCCGGCAAGGCATTAAAGGATATGGTGAACGAGTAATTCGCCTGCCGTATTATGGCAGGATGGCCATATAGGAGAGAATGGCCATCTTGTCATCATGGAAGGAATAAAGGTCTGATAGGAAACCCGGTTGAATGTTCGGACGGTTTGCACGGATGAACATAAACCGGGTTTTTTAGTCATAGACAAAAAACTGCCCTGCCGCAGACAGGAGCCGGCGGGCATGGAAGGATGGAACGAAAACAGGAGACAGTGGATTATGAGATTGGATAAGTATTTAAAGGTATCCAGGCTGATCAAGCGCCGTACCGTGGCCAATGAGGCGTGCGACAGCGGGCGTGTGATGATCAATGACAGGACAGCCAAGGCATCCGCGGAAGTGAAGCAGGGGGATATCATAACCATTTCCTTCGGGAACAAAGAGGTGAAGGTGGAAGTGCTGGACGTGCAGGAGACGGTGAAAAAGGACGAGGCGAAGGAATTGTTCCGTTATCTGTGAGAAATGGCGGAAAAGCCGGATCCGGAGTTCTATTTTCCGCCGGCCCCTCATATATATACAAGGCAAAGAAAACTTTGGAGAAGACTGTTCTTCAGGTGACGGTTTCTGGGTATGGAGGGGCTTATGGAGGATTTGAGCGGAAGCACGCGGGCGCATAAGGTGACGATGACAAACCGGAGAAACTGTACCGTCAACGGCGTGAATGATGTACTTTCATTTGACATACACGAAATTCTTCTGGAGACGGAACAGGGAATGCTGATGATAAAGGGCAATGATCTTCATGTCAGCAGGCTGACGCTGGAAAAAGGAGAGGTGGACATTGACGGCAAGATCGACAGTTTTACTTATTCCGATGTGGTAAACGCAGGGCACAAAAACGAATCATTGCTGGCGCGGCTGTTCCGCTGAAGAATATGGTAAGCGAGGGCGTATTTTTACTGCATTCCCTGATCATGGGCGTTTTTGTCACTTTTGTGTATGATATCCTGCGGATCATAAGGAGGGTGATTCCCCATGGTTCCTTTTGCGTGTCGGTGGAGGATTTTATATTCTGGGTCTACTGCGGCGCGGAAGTTTTTCTGCTGATGTACCATGAGAGCAACGGGACGCTCAGATGGTTTGCGGTCCTGGGTGCCGTGACCGGAATGCTTTTCTACAGCAAGCTGGTCAGTCCGCTGCTGGTGAAATATGTATCCCTGACGCTGACAAAGATTCTGGGGCTGCTGGGAAAACTGCTTCTGGGAATCAGCCGGCCGTTCCGGCGCGCCTTTGTCAGGGCAGGAAAAGGAAGCCGCCGGATTTTCAGAAAACAGAAAAAGGTCATAAAAAATAAGTTGACGTTTTTCCTGAAAGAACTTAAAATGAATATTAAAGTCTGAGACAGCCGTGGATGGAGGTGGGGACATGGCAAGGCAGAGAAAAGTTGCATATCGGAAGAGACCGCAGAACCGGTTCAGCATGTTCCTGGTTACGGTGGTTCTGCTGCTGATTCTGATTCTGGTTCAGGTGGGAAGCCTGGAGCTGCAGCGTAAGATTGATGCAAAAGAGACGGAACTGGGAAACCTGAACACGCAGATTGAGGCGGAAAACAGACGGAGGGAAGAGATCGAGGCCTTCGGCAAGGAAGTGCAGACAAAAGGTTATATTGAAAATGTGGCCAGGGAGAAACTGGGCATGGTATATGAAGATGAGATTCTTTTTAAACAGAGGGATTAGGCGGGAGCATGAAGCTTCCGCTTTTTTTGTCGCAAAACTTTAAGGAGACAGGTGTGCGATTTTGACAAAAATCACGCGGAAGCGTCCCTATAATGGTACTGCCGTGAAAGACAAAGATGCATGGCGGAAAGGGGTGGCTTGGCGTGATAAGACGCAAAGGGGAGGAAAAGGAACTGCAGACGGCGCAGGTATCTGACTTGTGCAGACGCAGGCTTTTAAATTATGCGGACAGCTTTTTCGAGCTGGCAAAGAGTTACGACGGGGAATTTGAGCCGGAACAGGATAGTCGGGAGACGGTTTTGCTGGAGCACAGACTCTGGGAAAACCGCCGGATTATCAGCGGGCATCTGAGTGAAGTGGCGAAGATCATGGCAGAGGCGGCCAGCGAGGTGCTTGCATTTTTGCCCATGGAAGGAAAAAAGAGAAGAATTCTGGTGCAGGCTCTGGCAGAAGAAGGAATCCGGGTGGAAAATCCCTGCTATCTGCCCAGGGAGGATGGCCGGAGGGCCATTGTCCTGACAATGAACACCCGGAAGGGGGAGAAGGTGCCCGCGGAAGACGCGGCGGATATGATCTCGGTTCTGCTGGACAAGAGATTCGTGCCTTCGGTGTCCAGTCCCAGCCTTGTGGAGACGGTTCCGCAGAGCTTTATTCTGGAGGAGGAAGCGGGGTTTTTAGTGCTGACAGGATTTTCCAAAGCCGTAAAGGAGTCCGAGCCTGTTTCGGGAGATAATTACGCGGTGCTGGAGGCGGAAAAAGGGCGTGTGACGGTGATGCTCTCCGATGGCACGGGCTCCGGGGAGAGGGCGGCCAGGGACAGCGAGAAGGTGCTGGACCTGATGGAGAAAATGCTGGAGGCAGGCTATGGGATGGACGCGGCCATCAATATGGTGAACACAGCATTGTTTGTGACGGGGGAGGATGCTAATCATCCCACACTGGATATCTGTGACATCGATCTGTACCAGGGGAGCCTGCAGCTGAGAAAGGTGGGAGGCGCGGTAACTTTTCTGAAAAGATCCCAGGATGTGGAGCAGATGGCCATGGGAAATCTTCCCCTGGGCATTTTCGGCCAGGTGGAGGTAGAACCGGTATGCAAAAAACTGCAGGATGGGGACTATTTAATCATGGTTTCCGACGGTGTGGTGGATGCTTTCGGAGGGGAGGAGGGAGAAAATACAATGCTGAGCATCATTGCGGGCATCCAGGACCGCAATCCCAACGAGATGGCAGAGAGGCTGCTGCGCATCGCGCTCCATGCCAGCGGAGGGAAAATCCAGGACGACATGACAATAGGCGTAATCGGCATATGGGAGACCTGATTTGTTGACTTTTTCCGTCTTTTGAGATAACATGGACATATGGACAACTGGCAGGAAACGGAAAAGAAGGTATTTTCCTATATGGAAAAATATCATATGGTGGCTCCCGGGGACCACATTGTGGCGGGCGTATCAGGAGGGGCGGACTCCGTCTGCCTTTTATTTTTGCTGCTTGCCTTTGGGGAGAAGAAGCCCATTTCCCTGGCGGTAGTACATGTGAATCACGGGATTCGTCCGGAGGCCGGAGCCGATGCGGAATTTGTGGAAGGTATCTGCAGGGAAAGGGGAATCCCCTTTTTCCTGACTACCGCAGATGTGCCGGCCCTGGCGGCCAGGGAAAAGATCTCACCGGAAGATGCGGGGCGGCGGGTGCGGTATGAGGCATTCTGTGAGGCGGCCCGAAAGATGGGGGGAGCCAGGATTGCGGTAGCGCATAATCTGGACGACAACGCGGAGACTATGCTGTTTCACTTGTTCCGGGGCAGCGGAATCAGGGGACTGGGGGGAATCCCGCCGGTGCGGGGGGATATCATCCGGCCCATTCTCTGCCTGGAGCGGCGGGAGGTGGAGGCCTATCTGGGAAAAAGGCAGATTCCCTGGCGCACGGACAGCACCAACAGCGGGGACGCGTACTGCAGGAACCGTATCCGCCATCATATTCTGCCTTTTGCGGAGCGGGAGATCACGGGCGGCGTGACGGCGCATATGGGGCAGACCGCGGAAATTCTGCGGGAGACGGAAGCCTATCTGGAGCAGCAGACAAAAAGCGCCCTGGAGGAATGCTGTAAGGCAGGGGATGGGTATTATGCGGTGGATGCGGAGGGCTTCGGAAAAATCCATTCGGTTTTACAGAAAAGAATCATCCATTTTCTGCTGAAAAAAATGTCGCCCACGGGAAAGGATATTGGGGCGGTGCATGTCCGGGACACAATGTCGCTCTTTGAAAAAAAAGAGAACAGATCCATCCGCCTTCCCTTTGGCATTCTGGCACGGCGCCAGTATGGGGAAGTGATACTGGAGACAGGGGCAGGGGAGGAAATGGGGGGAGCCGGGGCGGATTTTGCCATTGTCCGGCTGACGGAGGAAATATTTGCGCATCCTGCCGTTTACGATCTGGAAAAGGGGGGAAAGATAGAGTTATTTGGACTTTTTATAAAAAAAGGTCAGGAAGTTCCCCAAAATCAGTATACGAAATGGTTTGATTATGATAAAATTGAGGAATCCCTGGAGATTCGTACCCGGCGCAGGGGCGATTTCCTCACCATAGCGGATGGAAAAGGCGGCATGGCGCATAAGTCCCTGAAGGATTATATGATTGCGGAGAAGATACCCAGGCAGGCCAGGGACAGGATGCCTCTTCTGGTGTCAGGAAGCCATGTGCTGTGGGTGGCAGGCCACAGAATCAGCGAATACTTTAAGGTAAACGAAAATACGGAACGTATTTTACGGGTAAGACTATTGTCCGGGGAACAAGAAGGGAAGAGCAAAACGGAGGAGAAAAATGTCGGAACACATTAAGGTACTTTTGACAGAAGAAGAGGTGGACGCGAAGATTCAGCTGATGGGGGAACAGATCAGCAGGGACTATGCGGGGAAACAGGTGCATCTGATCTGTGTGCTGAAGGGTGGAAGCTTTTTCATGTGTGAGCTTGCGAAACGGATCACGGTGCCGGTATCCCTGGATTTTATGGCGGTGTCCAGTTACGGAAGCGGAACAACGTCCGGGGGCGTGGTAAAAATTGTAAAGGACCTGGACGACCCCATCAAGGATAAAAACGTGATTGTGGTGGAAGATATTGTGGACAGCGGCAGAACTTTGAGCTATCTGCTGGAGATGCTCTGGGCAAGGGGACCGGAATCCCTGAGTCTGTGTACCTTGCTTGACAAGCCGGAGAGGCGTGTGGTGGATGTGGAGGTGGATTATACCGGTTTCCAGATCCCGGATGAATTTGTGGTGGGATACGGGCTGGACTATGATCAGAGATACCGCAATCTGCCTTATATCGGTGTGGTGGAGTTTGACCAGGATCCGGCATAGGGGCAGTATAAAGTACAGGCTGGTTCAGAAATAAGCTAGGAGGCTTGCGAGTTGAGGCAGAACAGTAGAGGATTTAATTCGTATTTTCTTTTTATCATGTTGCTTCTGATGGGTGTGGCAGTGCTGACTACCCTGAACGGCGCGGATGACAAGTACACCCGGGAACAGTTTGTGAATGACCTGGAGGCCGGAAGGGTGCAGGAGGTGACCGTCAATCCCAACGCGGAGGCGCCCACGGGATATCTGCGGGTGGAACTGAAAAACGGTGCCGACATGAAGCTTTATGTGACGGACATTGTGGAGGCGGAAAATCTGGTCAGGTCATATGGTTTTGACCCGCAGGTGAAGGATGTTCCCAGGGAGGGCTGGGTGCTGACCACCCTGGTGCCCATGCTGATTGTGCTGGCAGTGGGAATTTTTCTCTTCATGATGGTCAATGCCCAGAATGCCGGGGGCAACAACAGCAAGATGATGAATTTCGGCAAGAGCCGGGCGCGTCTTTCCAAAGATGCGAGCGAGATGGATTTAAGCAAGGTGGCCGGCCTGCATGAAGAAAAGGAGGA
>OFFP01000082.1_pt1 | contig 73064 bp, 49 predicted proteins | sample 1521431 | NCBI WGS metagenome assembly OFFP01 (sample SAMEA3504104, study PRJEB24116) | mouse gut metagenome | biome: mouse gut; feature: mouse-associated habitat; material: faeces | place: Denmark | collected 2011
AGCTTCGACCGGCTCATAATACCGAAGGCTAATTTCTCCAGCGTCAGCTTCCGCTTTTTTCTTTCAACATGAAGGATTTTGCTGTATGCCTTATTGTATTCCCGTATAAGTTCCCGCTCTACGGCATTTTTCATTCCCCTTTTCCTCCCGTTTTCAGTATACTTTTTAATCACTTTCCATTTTAACATGTCACATCCGCGATTTCAATCAACAACCCCGCTGCAAGCAACGGGGCATCAAGATTGCAGCGCTGCAAAGCTAGTGGTCCCGGCGGCATTCGCAAAGCCAATGAATGGCTTTATGCCGCCGCACGGTTTCCGCAGCCTGAACTTCAGGGATTTCGCGGTAATTACCGCAATAAGATGCCCCGGCATTCCGTCCTGATATTGAAACCTGGCGAAAAATATGTTACTATTTGCTTGTTTATAAAATTTAAAGGAGTACCAGATGAACGAAAAAGTATTAAAAACCTTAGAATATACCAAAATAAGAGAAATGCTGGCGGCCAAGGCCAACTCCGCCCCCGGGAAAAAACGCTGCCGGGAACTGGTTCCTTCCACGGATCTGGACGAAATCAAGCAAAACCAGCGCCACACCGCCGATGCCCTGCGGCGCCTTTTCAAGCTGGGCAGCACGTCCTTCGGCAACATCAAGGACCTGGGCCTCACCATCCGCTCCCTGGAAATCGGTTCCGCGCTGTCCGTTACGGAGCTGCTGAACATTGCAGGACTCCTGGACAACGTGACCCGGGTCAGGGCCTACGGCAGGCGAAATCGGGACGACGAACCCACCGACTCCCTGGACGAGTATTTCGAACTGCTGGCGCCTCTGACAGGGCTGGCAAACGAAATCCGCCGCTGCATCCTCTCCGAGGATGAGATTGCTGACGATGCCAGCCCGAAGCTGAAAAGCATCCGCCGCTCCATGATGCAGGCCAATGAAAAAATCCACAGCCAGCTCAACTCCATGCTGGGCGGCTCTTACCGCACTTACCTCCAGGACGCCGTCATCACCATGCGGAACAACCGCTACTGCATCCCCATCAAGGCAGAGTACAAGGGACAGGTAAGCGGCATGATACACGACCAGTCCGCCACCGGTTCTACCTACTTTATCGAGCCTGCCGCCGTTGTGAACCTGAACAACCAGCTGCGGGAGCTGGAGCTGGAGGAAAAGGAGGAAATCGGCCGCATCCTCGCCGATTTAAGCGCCCAGGCAGCCGTCCACACGGAAGAGCTGGCAAATAACCTGAAGCTTATGACGCTCCTGGATTTTATTTTCGCCAAAGGCGAATTGGCCCTGGAGATGAATGCCACGGAGCCTCTGTTCAACGACGAACACTGTATTCATATAAGGAAGGGCCGGCATCCGCTGCTGGACAGGAAAAAGGTTGTCCCCATCGATATCCGCCTGGGAAAGGATTTCGACCTGCTGGTCATCACCGGTCCCAACACGGGCGGCAAGACCGTCTCCCTGAAGACAGTGGGGCTTTTTACCCTCATGGGCCAGTCCGGCCTGCACATTCCTGCGGCAGACCGTTCAGAACTGTGCATTTTTACGGAAGTATACGCGGATATCGGAGACGAGCAGAGCATCGAGCAGAGCCTTTCCACCTTCTCCTCCCATATGAAGAGCATCGTCCACATCCTGGGCCATGCGGACGCGGATTCCCTCTGCCTTTTTGACGAGCTGGGCGCAGGCACAGACCCTACGGAAGGCGCCGCCCTGGCCATTGCCATCCTGAACTATCTCCATGACAGGGGCATCCGCACCATGGCAACCACGCATTACAGCGAGCTTAAAATATATGCGCTGTCCACCTCCTTTGTGGAGAACGCATGCTGCGAATTCAATGTGGAGACCCTGCAGCCCACTTATCGGCTGCTCATCGGTATCCCCGGGAAGAGCAATGCCTTCGCTATTTCCTCCCGGCTGGGATTGTCCGACGAAATCATAAATGCCGCCAGGGAACAGATTGGGCAGGAGGACAAGAGCTTCGAGGATGTCATCGCCGACCTGGAGCAGAGCCGCATCACCATAGAGCAGGATAAGCTGGAAATTGCCAGATACAAGGAGAACATCCGCACGCTCCAGGAACAGCTCCGCCGGAAAAACGAGAAGATCGACCAGGCAAAGGACCGCATTCTGAAGGAGGCCAACGAAAAGGCACGGGACATCCTCCAGGAAGCGAAGGAAATTGCGGATGATACCATACGGGATTTCAACAAGGCGGGCGCAGGCACGGATATCCGGGAGCTGGAGAAGAAACGGCAGAAGGTCCGTGACAAAATCAGCGAGAAGAACGAGCGTCTTTCCGTGGGCAGCAAGCCCTTAAGGGCCCCGGAAAAGAAGGCCGTGGATCCCAAAAAACTCAAAAAAGGCGATACTGTGAAAATTGTCTCCATGGGTTTGAAGGGCACTGTCAGTACGCTGCCGGATGCCAAAGGCGCGCTGTTCGTACAGTGCGGCATCATCCGCACCCATACCAACGTAAAGGACCTGGTGTATGCCGAGGAAGAAACCGTATCAACGCCCGCGCTTCAGCGCAGCTCCTCCGGGTCTGGCTCCGGCAAGCTCAAAATGTCCAAGACGCTTTCCATCTCCCCGGAGATTAACCTGTTGGGCAAGACCGTGGACGAGGCGCTTTCCGCCCTGGACAAGTATCTGGACGACGCCTACCTGGCGCACCTTTCCAGCGTCCGCGTGGTACACGGCAAAGGAACCGGCGCCCTGCGCAATGCCGTACACGGGCATTTAAAACGGCTGAAATATGTAAAGGAGTACCGCCTGGGCGAATACGGAGAAGGCGACTCGGGCGTCACCATTGTCACCTTTCAATAGTTGTATTTGTATCATAATAAAAAGGAAATCACATGGCAACAAAACAGAAAATCCTAATCGTAGACGACGACAATAATATCGCCGAACTGATTGCACTCTACCTGACAAAAGAATGCTACGAAACCATGATTGTAAATGACGGCGAATCCGTGTTTCCCGCCATGGAAAGCTTTTCCCCGAACCTCATCCTGCTGGACATCATGCTTCCCGGCATCGACGGCTATCAGGTATGCCGGGAAATCCGGACAAAATACGCCGTCCCCATCATCATGCTCTCCGCAAAGGGTGAGATATTCGACAAGGTGCTGGGGCTGGAGCTGGGCGCCGACGACTATATCGAAAAACCCTTCGACACCAAGGAGCTGGTTGCGCGGGTCAAAGCCGTACTGCGCCGCTACAAGCCCGCCGCCCCCGCTCCCTCCGCCCCCAATGAAAAATGCGTACAGTATACGGACCTGTCCGTCAACCTGACCAATTATTCCGTCCTCTACAAGGGGCGCACCATAGACATGCCACCCAAGGAGCTGGAGCTTCTCTACTTCCTGGCTTCCTCCCCCAACCATGTCTTCACCAGGGAGCAGCTGCTTGACCAGCTCTGGGGCTATGAATATATCGGCGACACCCGCACGGTGGATGTCCATATCAAACGCCTCCGGGAGAAAATCAAGGACCATGCCAATTGGAAAATCAGCACCATCTGGGGCGTCGGGTACAAATTTGAGGTGCGGAATACATGAAAAAGACCCTTTACCTGAAGTTCATACTGGCATATTTTATCTTCGGCGTGTTCAGTTTTATCATTGTCACTTCCTTTGTGCCCAGTATGACAAAGGAACTCCTGGTACGCGAAAAGGCTGAGCATCTCTATGTGGAAGCCTCCCGCATCTCCGACACCTACGCCACCGGGCTGTACGCAAGCGAGACGGACCTGGAAACCGTGAAGGAGCAGCTGGATTCCCTGGCTGTTTACCTGGATTCCTCCATACGCATCATCAATCCTTCCGGACGCCTGGTATTGGATACGGACCGTCCCTTAAACGTGGAGGAAGAGGTCACCATCGAAAATTTCGACCCCACTGCCACCAGCGGCTCCTATTACATGGTAAATAACTTCTTCGGAAACTTTGACGAGGAGATGATAAGCGTTTTTTCGCCCATTACCTATCGTTACATGGTCAAGGGCTATGTGGTCATACACTGCAGCATGGCTGAAATCCAGGTTTCCTGCAACAGCATGCTGAACATTTCCTATATCACCCTGGTTATCCTGCTCCTGCTGTCCCTGATCATCCTGATTTTTTTCACGGAAATGGTGTACATCCCCCTGCGCAAGATTACCTATGCCACGGAGCAGTACGCCGCCGGGAACATGCACTATGAATTCCAGGTGGAAAGTGACGACGAGATTGGTTACCTGGCGGCCTGCCTGAATTACATGGCCAGCCAGATCGCGGGGGCGGAGGACGACCAGAAGAAATTTGTGGCCAACGTCTCCCACGACTTCCGCTCTCCCCTGACCTCCATCCGGGGATATCTGGAAGCCATGATTGACGGAACCATCCCCGTTGAAATGCATGACAAATACCTGAACATCGTCCTCAGCGAGACGGAACGGCTGACCAAGCTCACCAACAGCCTCCTCTCCCTGAACAATCTCAACACCAGGGGCATGCTGCTGGACCGGACGGATTTTGATATCAACAGTGTCCTCCGCGCCACTGCGGTTTCTTTCGAAGGCACCTGCCGCAAGAAGACCATTGTCATAGAGATGGTACTCACGGGAGATGAACTCTACATCCATGCGGACATGGAAAAAATCCAGCAGGTCCTCTACAACCTGCTGGATAATGCCATCAAGTTCAGCCATCATGATTCCGTGATTAAGGTGGAGACCTCTGTCAAAAACAATAAACTCTTCGTCTCCGTCAAGGACAGCGGCATCGGGATTCCGAAAGAAGACCTGAAGATGATCTGGAACCGTTTCTACAAATCCGACCTGTCCCGGGGCAAGGATAAGAAAGGAACGGGGCTGGGGCTGTCCATCGTGAAGGAAATCATCAACTGCCACGGGGAAAATATCAATGTCATCAGCACGGAAGGCGCGGGGAGCGAGTTTATCTTTTCACTCTCGCTTGCCGAGGACGAAGAGGACTGATGGGCAGCTTTTTACGAACTTCGTCGGAAAATGTCATATGGCGCGGGTGCGAAAAGCGGACCGCATCGCGCCAAGCACCGGCTTGTACAGCACCAGCATCAGTACGAAATTCCCCACTCCGTGGGCGATGTCCCACGGAATGCCCGCCACCCACCAGGTGAACCCGGCGGTCAGGCCTCCTGTAAGTCCGTCCTCCGTCGCACCGATGACCACATAGGGAATGGCGCAAAGGAAACCGAACATCAGCCCGAAGGCAGAGGAGAGAATGCTCCAGAACCATACCGATTCCCGCCTTCTGAACAGCCAGGCAGCCAGTGCCAGCAAAGGCCAGGCATACAGGTACATAACCCACCAGAGTCCGAAGCCGTAGACCGCGCCCTCTATCAGAATAAATGTCGGCACCACGAACAAAATCCTCCGGCCGAAGAAAAGGGTAAACAGGATAATCCAAAAGCTGGTAAGCTCAATATTGGGCAAAAAGCCCAGTGCGGCCTTGCTCACCTCAATCACTGCCGTCATCATGCCTGTGAGCGCAATATCCTGTACGGCGATTCCCCTGATTTTCTTCTTTCCTTCCATATTCTCCCACACCTCGCCAAAACCTGACCCGCATGCTTCTGTATTTTTATCCGGCAGCCCCCATCCACATATCCGATCCGTGCAGCAGGCAGGCGCTCCCGGACATGAAGGCCCTCAGGACTTCTCCCCGCTATTCCGTGGTATAAACAATGGAAAACGCATCTCCGTCCGCCACCGGCTGGGTCTCAATCCCGTAATTACAGTATTCCCCGTTTACATAGAAAGACCAGTAAGCGCTGTCCGCCGCATAATCGGCAGTCTCACCGTTCACTGTCTCCACCATCATGCCGTACTCGCTCTCCGTACCGGAAAATTCCAGCCCTTCCGCCTCTTCCATCACCTGGCGCAGGTATTCCGCATCTGTCTTCAGCCGGTACGTCGTACTCTCTTTCTCTTTGTTCACCACTTCAATGGTGACGGACTTGCTGCCCTCCACAGGCTTCTCCCGAAACACATTGTAGATTACGGCCAACACCCCGATTACCACTACAAGAGCCGCCACTCCAAGAATTACTTTTTTGCTGCTTTTCTTTTGGTTTTCCATATATTCTCCTCCCTGGCACATGCCAATCCGCCGGCACAAAACCGTGCATCAAAAAAACTCCCGCAGCATCACGGGAGTCGGCGTACTTTAATAGCGGAAAGAACGTGTGTTCTCCGTTCTTCCCGTTTATCCGTACCAGCCAATTCCTCGTGGCTACACAGTACCCATGACAGGCAGGTCTTCTGACTCGAGTATCCCCGCCTTGTTTCGTCTTCCCGGAAAAACTTCCAGTGACATTCACCGCTCTGTCCGGCACCGCCTAAGCCGATATGGCCCGGTCCGGTTTCCCTTTCTGCCCGCGGCGGAAACAAAACTCCTCTCTCACAGCGACGAGATCGTGCAGGTTTCGCACCTGCTTCCCTTTTCACCGGGCCAAGCGCTTATGAAACGCTCCCCGGCACCTGTCATGTCCTTATTCACTTAAATCAGTATTCTAGCACAATCTTTTCCACATGGCAAGAGTCCGCTGCAAAATCAGCAAGTCTCGCCGTCACAGAGCCGTTACACCGCAGCCGCCAACCGAAAATATCCCGTCGTAGAGCGGTCTCATCTGCTCGCTTAGCCTGTGGGTCACATGAATGACCAGCAAGCCTTCCGTCTTCAGCAGTTCCTCCTCCAGCGCAAGCGCCATATCCTCATGCAGGGCAGATGTCATCTCGTCTGCCGCCAGAATTTCGCAGTCCTTATACAGCGCTCTGGCATAGGCCACACGCTTCTTCTCACCGCCCGACAGCTCCTGCGCCGACACGGCCAGCAGTTCCTCCTCCGGCATGCCCTCACGCATCGCCGCCACACCGCTGTGCGCAAGTGCCCTGCGCAGCCTGGCGCCGTCCGCCTCCTGTGAAAAACCGCCTCCCGCCGCTATATTTTCCCGAATGTCCTTATGAAAAATCATGGGTTCCTGGGCCGCATAGCCAATCCTGGGAAGCAATTCCGCCTTACGGATATGTCCGTAGGGTTTCTCGTTCCAGTACACACCGCCTGAATCTGGTTCAAGCTGCTTCAGTATCAGCTTGACCAAAGTGGATTTGCCGCTTCCGCTCTCCCCCACAATGGCGTATTTGCCCCCTGCCTTCATCGTCATGGAGACATCCTGAAGCACAGGTTTGCCTTCATAGGAAAAGCTGACATGGCTCAGCGCCAGCGTCTCCAGCTTCGGCAGCGCTTCCTCCTGCTGTGTCCACTCCGCCTTCCCCTCCGCTCCGGCCCTCCGGAAAGCCGCAAAATCCTGCCGGACCGCTTTCGTACCCTTTATCTGTGAGACAGCCGGGCCCAGGCTGCCCACCGGGCCGATTATACCCGATGCCAGCTGGGTTATACCGAGGATCGCTCCCGCGGTAATCCCCAGTTTTCCCGCCTCCAGCATGATGCCGCCGGCCAGGATAATCAGCAGTGTGGTAATGGTCTCAAGGTTTGTACCGATAAGCGCAAGGATGTTATAATAGAAATTACACTTACAGGCCGCCCTGGCGGATGCCCTTGCACAGGCAGTATAGCGGGCGAGAAAATAATCTTCCCGGCCGTAGTCCCTGGCAGTGCCATATCCCTTCACCATTGTGACAATGGACTCCTGTTCCTCGGCCTGCAGCCGGGCGCTCTCCCTTTGGTATCCCTCCACCTTTTTATGGATGCCTTTGGTCATGACAAGATAAAGGATAAAAAAAGCCGTTATCCCCAGTGCAATATACCACTGAAGGAACAAAGCCGCACCTGCGGACACAACCAGTACCACCGCGTTAACGATAAGGGAATACAGGGGATCATAGCAGGATTTCTCCAGCAAATCCAGCTGATATTGGAATTTGGACAGCACATCCCCTGCTTTCCTGCCCCGGTGTACCTTTTCCGGCGCCCATAAAAGCCCTTCAAAAAGGCGCTCCTTCCCTCTTATGCGCAGCGCCTTCGCCGCAGCCAGGTACAGCCTTTTTCCCATCCAGTAGACAGCCATATAGACAATATAATACCCTGCGGCCAGCGCACAGAAGGAAGAAAATTTCATGCCGTTTCCGCCGGTCACAATGTCAGCCGCCGCCTTCAGCAGCCACGCAACGCCGATGCCCAGTCCCCCGCGCACACATCCCACCAGGAGGGCAAACACTATAATCAAGTAAAATCCACTGTTCTTTTTCATCATTCGGCCACCTCGCAAATCCTTCCGGAACAAAGCTCCAGCACAGAGGTATATTTCTCCCTGCAGTATACTCTGTGTGCCACCACGCACAATGCCGTCTCCGGGTACTCCTCCAAAAGCAGCGCCTCTATCCGTTCTCCGAGGCGGCTGTCCAGGCTGGCCGTGATTTCGTCCGCGATCAGAAGCGCCGGTTCCGTCAGCAGCGCCCGCACCAGCGCAATCCGTGCCTTCTGCCCGCCGGAAAGGTTGTCTCCCTCCGCGCGGATTTCCGTATCCAGCGGCAAGTCCAGCCCAACCTTGTCCATAAGCCTTCTCACCGCACGCTCATCGGCCTGCGCATCAAAAATCAGATTCTCCTTTAACGTGCCCGCGAACAAAAAGGGACTCTGAGGCAGATAGGCAATTTTATCCGTGTATAACCGGATTTCTCCCCCTTTACATGCCTTATGCCCCGCCAGCAGCTCCAGGAGCGTGCTTTTCCCGCAGCCGCTTTCCCCGGTAATCAGGTATTTCCCTCCTTTGCGGACAGTAAAATCAATCCCCTCCAGCAGCGGGGTATCCTCCTCATATCCGAACCTGAGGCCCCGCACCTCCATCAGCAGCTCACCTGCCCCGGGCAAGACCCGGCGGCATGGCATTGCCGGTTTTCCCGTATATGCGTCCAGCTCCTTTTTCAGCCCTGCGCTTCCCCTTACCATCGTATAAAACCTGGTAACGGCGGTCCACTCCCCCAGCGCCTGGACGGAAAGTTCTGCGGCGGACACGAAAACACCGATTCCTGCCGCCCCCTTGCCGGCAAGCATGCCGCCGGCAATCAGGATAAGAATATACATAATCATATTCTGTCCCACCCCCAGCACCTCCAGGCGCCCAAGGGAGATGCGGTACCTGTACTGCGCCTCTTCCACATCGGCGTTTGCCTGTGTAAAGTCCTGCGCCGCCAGCTTTTCTATCTGGTTGATATGTATTTCCTCAAATCCCCGGTACAGCTCCATCAGCCTTTCCACGAAGGCTGCCTTTTTGTCCTGGACCAGGCGCTGCCCCTTATCCAGCCTGCCGCTGGCAAGGCGGATCGCCGCCCCGAATAAGGCCGCCGCAAAAACGACTACAATGCTGTATTCCCTTGCCACCGCAAAAAGAGTAAGCACCGAGAAGCAGAACAGGATGATCTGTTTCCGCACATACAGGCGCAGGTAAAGATTCTGCTCCAGCACAGCGCTAACCTCGTTGGACAGGAAAGAGATATGCTGCTCATCGGTCTTTTCCCCATGCGCACACATATCCTCCCCCAGGAAGGCTCCGGCGGCCCTGCCTCTGGTTTCGGCGCAGAGCGCGGCATACAGGCGCTCCCGGACGTAATTTTCAAAGATTTCAGCCAGCATATATGCCAGCAGAAAAAAAGCAGTGCACGCAAGCTCCGGGCGTTTCAGCACACTATGCTCCAATCCGCCTATCAGCAGGGACTGGCAATACATCAGCCCCCCGAAAAAAAGCGCGGCAAATACCTGCAGGCATGTGATGCCCGCCATAACCCTCTTTTGATTTTTCATGTGACCCTCCCTCAACTCTTCCCCGGCAGTCCATCCGGAGTCCTCCTCATTCCCACGGCTGTCCTGCTTTCGGAAATAACTGCAAGTTCCATTTTATTTGCATAAAAATATATGATAACATATTTACCGGTGATGGTAAACATGTTTCCGAAAAATCTGCCCATTTCAGCTTTTTTCATACTCGGGATGCATCCGTTTTTCCAGGCTCACATAGCATTGGTAAATAATGACAAAGCCCAGCGGCCCTCCGATAATCCCCCAAATGCCGAACAGCTGAATTCCCGCATAAATCGACACCAGGATCGCAACCGGCGACACGCCCACCCTTTTGCCTATCAGCTTCGGCTCCAGCAGTTCCCGGATGAAAATGCAGGCCACATACACCAGCAGGCACACCGCCGCCCTGACATAATTCCCCAGAAACAGCTGCTGCAGGCCAAGCGGCACCAGCACCACCCCCGTTCCGATAAAAGGCAGCGCATCCAGAAGCCCCGCCAGCAGTCCCCAGAGAATCCCGTTCCTGATACCGCTGATGCCGAGGGCCGATGCAGCCAGCAGCCCTATGATGCTCATTATGATAGCCTGTGCCTTCACATAGGTGGCAATATACCGGATAATCCCGCAGATTATCTCCAGAAACACATGGCATTCCTCCCTCTCCAGAAGCCTGTTCATGATTTTATCGTAATCCTTTGCCAGAAGAATCGTCGCAATCAGGAAAGTCACCAGAAAGCCGCCCACCATACCGGCGACTTTTACATATGTCAGAGACTGGGATACCATATCCGGCAGAAACTGCAGCTGAAAATAATCAATTCCGTCCTGAAGCCGCGCATACAGAAGCCGCTCCAGATACAGGTTGTCCACTCCAAGCCATTTCCCCACCGCATTACAGCTCTCATGCACGAATAAAGACAGATCCGTCTCCAGAGAGTCCAGCCCCTTCACCAGCCCCGGAAGGCTTCCGACTATCCAGGAGAATAATATCCACAGCAGCGCCGCAAGAATGCCTCCCGCCAGAATCAGCAGCAGCACTGCCCCTATCTGCCTGTGTATCTTAAGCCTTTTCTGCATTTTCTGCAGAAGAGAACCGAATATGGTCACAAACAGTATGGCTGTCAGAACCGGTGCCGTCAGCGGCGCAATCACCTTCAGGAAAAAATAAACTGCCCCTGTCAGAAGGAGCAGCATCAACATTCTGTTTTCTTTAATTTTCTCTATCATACCAATCCCCCGCACATCTCTTTGCCCCGTTGCCCATACGCTCCCGAAGCATCTACCATGGGCACAGCCCGTTTTCAACAGCGTTTACCGTTTTATTAGTATGATATTTTCTCCGTAATTCAAAACTGTGAAAATAAGGAAAATACGGCTCCTCTGGGTTTCACCTGAAAATCCATCTTCTTTCCGGTTATTGGATGCACAAATTCCAGCCGGTATGCGCAGAGTGCCGCGTTTCGCACATTCAGCCGCCTCCCCGCCTCCATGCTCGCTTCACTCCCGTATTTCAAATCCCCAAGCAAAGGCATTCCCCCATGTGCCATCTGGGCACGAATCTGGTGAAACCTGCCTGTTTCAAGCCGGATATCCGCCAAAGCAATCCCCGGAGGATCCAGTATCTGTAAAATACGATATTCCAGCATGGCCCTGCGTGCGTCCGTCCCTCCCTGATTGCCCTTCCCCGGCATGGGCTGCTCTTTCGATTTTGCCGGACGCCCTCCCGCATTATCCGCAATACCGTTTCTTCCGGATGCTGCCCGGGCAACGGCTCCCGTTTTCCCCGGACGAGACTCTACTATCTCCGCCCTGCTACCCCTTTTACAGATATCGTCCTCCAGCCTCCCGCTGCCTGCTGCCGGGCATCCATACAAAACCGCATAGTAATGCTTGCCAAAGCCTGCGTCCCGGTCCTGCAGCTGTGCGCTCAGCCCTGCGGCCGCCTTTGGGTTCCTGGCAAATACCAGCAGTCCCTCCACCGGCTGGTCAAGGCGGTGAATCACACCAAGGTACGGCATGGCCTGCCTGCCCCTCCTCTCTTCGGCTTCCTTCCGGCACACATCATATTTCAATTTACCGGCCTTATCCCGGCTCACATAATCCTTTGCCCCGCAGGCTTCCTTCCGGCAGATATCATTCTTCAGCTCGCTGACTACATCCTGTCTTCCTACATCGGCAGTCTGTACCGCAAGCCCCGCAGGCTTATACACTACCAGTATTGCCTCATCCTCGTACACAATCTCCGTTCTCACTTTACCCCTGCTTTCTCTCCCCTTAGTCTCAGGATTCTTTCAAATCCTTCCGCCGCAAGCCGATGGGATAATGGTTCTTCATGATTCCCCCGGCAAGCTTTCCCCAGCCGATGCTGAACCCGTCCACACAGATCAGATACCATCCCTTTTCCCCCTGCGCCGGAAACGTCTGCCCTTTGAGATAGGCTTTCACCAGCTGGTCCGGGATGTCCAGATTCCGGACATGTGCCGCATACGCCGGCGGCAATGCCAGTGCCAACGCATGGGACGGCTCGAAGCGGTTCTTCTTCAATGTTCCCAGCTGCAGCCCCGGGCGCAGTACCTTCAGCCCTCTCAGGGAAGGCGTCATGGCCGGCACCAGATAGACATTTTCCCCGAATCTGAGGATGCGCACTTCCTCCCCCATCCCCACCGCCCTGCCAATTCCCGCATAAAAGCTGTCGTCCCCTTCCGCTTTCGAAAGTATGGAAGGCTGCAGATTCTCCCTGCAGAAGGAAAAGAATGCTTCCATATCCTTATCCTGCCCGGCCTTTCTTCCCCGCATGCCCTTCTGCACGTCAGCGCCTACCAATGCATTCTCCCGGTCGCTCCCCCTCTGCACGTCAATGCCTCCCAATGCATTCTCCCGGTCGCTCCCCTTCTGCACGTCAGTGCCTACCAATGCATTCTCCCGGTCGCTCCCCTTCTGCACGTCAATGCCTCCCAATACCCTCTCCCGGACGCCGGCCTTCTGCAGCAACGCCGCATAATGCCCTTCCCCCCGAACACGCTGGGGCCATATCCGCAGCGTCATTTCCGGCCGGAAACCAAACACCGCTTCGGCATCGCTTTCGTTCCCGTGTTCAAGCATCATATCCGCAGGACCGGGATACTCTGCTCCGCCGTCACAGCCCGCCAGTCCCAGCCGTTCTTTGTCTATGGGCAAAACGGTAAAATCACTGTGACGGCACAGAAACCTTGCCACACTCCCCTCATCCTCCTCCGGCGCAAACGTACAGGTAGAATATACCAGTTTTCCGCCGGGGCGCAGCATCCCTGCAGCCTGGTCCAGAATTTTGTCCTGCCGTTTCGCGCATAATTCCACGTTTTCAGGACTCCACTCGTGGCATGCCGCTTCATTTTTTCGGAACATTCCCTCTCCCGAGCAGGGTGCGTCCACCATGATTTTATCAAAAAATACGGGAAACAATTCTGCCAGATGTTCCGGCGTCTCATTGGTTACACAGGCATTACAGATCCCCATCCGCTCTATATTTTCCGAAAGTATCCTGGCTCTGACCGGATGGATTTCGTTACATATCAGAATTCCCCGCCCCTGCAGCTTTGCCGCAATCTGCGTGCTTTTCCCGCCGGGAGCAGCGCACAGGTCCAGCACCCGCTCCCCCGGCTTAACATCCAGCAGTTCCGCCGGAGCCATGGCGCTGGGTTCCTGGATATAATATACCCCCGCCTCATGAAAGGGATGCTTCCCTGGCTGTTCCTCAGGCCGGTAATAGTAGCCGTCCTCTGCCCAGGGAACTTTTGACGAAACCGGATTCCCGGCGGCTCTCGATGTGCTTCCGTCCCTCTCTCCCAATCCGCAGCTGCCGTCAGCCCCGTACTTTGCGGCAGCACTGCGTCCGTCCGCCCCTCGTTTCAGCGGGTTCAGGCGCAATGCCTGGCTTCTCTCTTCCCCAAAAGTTTCCGCGAAAGCCTCGTATTCCGCTCCCAGCATCCGCCGCATTCTCTCCACAAACGCTTCCGGCAGCATATCTTTCCTCCTCCATGCCTGTTATCTTCGTTTTGATTCCATGCTTGATTGCCGCTTTCTTCATGAAAAACGGCAAACCTTACCCTACCGCCATCAAATGTGTTGAAATAATCATCATCGGACATCATTTTACCACATATTCTTTTACATTTCCATAAAGAAATCCCCCTTGCCCAACAGGTATCCGTCCTGCTATTGCACGGTGTAGCCAAACAGCCGAAAAGCAGACAAATGGAGCTGTCGCTAGAATTACTGACTGCGACAGCCCCGTTTTTTTAGTAAATAATTACAATCATGATTCCGCTATCACAGAATCAACGATTTTACGTATTTGTATTATTAATCTTTCATCAGCCCTTTCCTCTGTCATGGAAGTTTCAGGGATATAGGAATTTTCTGTCATTGCCCTGCCTGTTATGGTTGCATACCAGGCAGCAGCCAATGCATATCTCCCGTAAAGCCAGCTCATATGGAAGCCGTCCCTGCAAAGGGACATTCCTCCCGCCTCATACCGGAAGGGCGCTTCCCTGCGGATCGCCTGAATCACGTCTCCACAGGGAATCAGCGGAATCCCCCGGCGCTCCGAAGCCGCCTGATAGGCCGCGCTTAACCTGGCAAACATTTCCTTCTGGTCATTATGGTACCTGGCAAATTTTTCGTGGGTACTGTCCACCTCATATGCCCATGTTTTGTTCAGGTAAATCCGGGCAGCAGGGCACTGCCTCCTGATATAGTCCACCATATTGCCCAGGAAAGGTTCATATGTCTCCATCCACCCGCTGTCATGACTGGCCTGCTGGGTCACAATGACGTCCCATGTGTCTTCCTCCAACGCCTCTTTCACCGAAACGTATCTCTCCTGCGAGTGCCCGTTCAGTTCATATAAATAGTCTGCCGCGCCGGTAACGACGTTCTGCCAGTGCCGCTCCAGGCTGCAGCCGCCTATGTATAAGTTTGCCACCTTCATTTCAACATTGTCCGCCAGGGCGATCTGATGCAGATAATGTGTGGCATCCTGCGAAAAACTGTTGCCGATTGCCAGTATACGAATCATAACGCTTCTCCTCTTCTAAGTATATGCTTTTCTTCCAGATGCGGGCATCCTAATCAGCATCAGGTCTGTTCTTCCACTTCCGGTATCCGTAAGCTCCTCCAAGCCCTGTCAGCAGGATTACTGCCGCCACGCCTGCTGCCACACCGCCTGTTCCTTTTCTTTCGCCCTCTGCTGACCCATCGGCGCTTTCCGTTTCCTGTCTTTCGCTCTCGTTCTGTGTTTTAAGGGCTTCGCTGTCTGTGACCTCTATGTCCTCCTGCGTCTCTTCCCGGCTTTCATCGGGTTCCGGTTCCGGACTGGTTTTTGCCTCCTCATTTCCCTCTGCTGAGGAATTCTCTTCTGACGATTCTTTCGATGCCGAATCTTTATTTCCCTCTGTCTTGCTGGAAGCTGTTCCCTGAGATGTACTGCCTTTTGTCTGGGAAGGCCTTCTCCCTGTTGCCAACCCGGCACTGTCTTCCAGGTTCGGGTTCTTCTCCGGCTTCGGACTCGGACTCGGGCTCTCCTCCGGCTTTGGACTTGGGCTAGGGCTTTCCTCCGGTTTCGGACTTGGACTCGGACTCGGGCTTTCCTCCGGCTTCGGACTGGGGCTAGGGCTGTCCTCCGGCTTCGGACTCGGACTCGGGCTGTCCTCCGGCTTCGGACTCGGACTCGGGCTTTCCTCCGGTTTCGAACTTGGGCTTGGACTCGGGCTGTCCTCCGGTTTCGGACTCGGACTCGGGCTTTCCTCCGGTTTCGGACTTGGACTCGGGCTGTCCTCCGGCTTCGGACTCGGACTGGGGCTTTCCTCCGGCTTCGGACTTGGACTCGGGCTTTCCTCCGGCTTCAAACTCGGACTGGGGCTTTCTTCCGGCTTTGGGCTTGGACTGGGGCTTTCTTCCGGTTCCTTATCGTCGGGTATGCTTGTGTCCTTTGTCAAGGTAAAAGTCTCCCCTCTTCCCACAAGCCCGAAATATCCAGGCTCCGTGATGGCATCCGCCTCCTCATCTGTAAAGTCAAACACGGTCACGCCGTCCACACTCAAGAACAGTCTCACAGTATCCCCGTTTGTCAGCGCGCCCACCTGTACCTCATGTTCTTCCCCATGCGTCAAAGGTTCAGGCTGTATCACCGGCCCTCCAAGACTGGTATAGCCATCCATGCTTCCGTAAATCACGGTACGTCTGGAACCTATAAACCTGTGAAGCTCCAGTCCCGAAGCGCCGAAACAGATAATGTAGCCTGTAGCGCCTCCGGATACCGCTTTGTCCGCAGACTGCGCCCTCAACACAATACTGGGCCACCCGCCCTTGCCGTTGGCATCGATTTTCATCCGGAATGTCATCAGTTCATTGCGGAATTTGCAGCCTGTAAAGGTAGCAAATTTGGTCAGTGTGGTGGTAATCTGCCCTTCTCCGGTCTTCTCCAGGCTGCCGCCTTCCACCACCCACTCATCCGCATTCTCTGTGTCAAATATCTCCCATACATTGTCTTCCCGGAACTCCTGCTTCTCCTCTATCTGCAGGGTAAACTCCTGTTCCACGATCCTGCCTTCCCCTTCCGCCGTCACCGTCAGAACCGTATTTCCGGCTTTCACAGGCGTAATATAGCCATCCGCTGTCACAGAAGCAATGGAAGTATCCGCCAACTGATACGTAATATTCGCCAATTCCACCTGGCGCCCCATGTCTGTCAGGCCACTGGGCTGCGCCTGGAACCCTTTACTGGTTTCTCCCAGAAGAATGGTATCGTTTTCCACGCCCTTCAGTGAAATTTTGCTGAAAACATCTCCCACATACAATTTTGCCTCAATCACATCCAGAATTCCGTTGGAAACGACATAAATTTCCAGATCCGTGGTTCCGCTTTTCAGCCCTTTCACTACTCCCTGGGCGGACACTTCCGCAATCTCCGGGTTGACCACACGGTAACCTGTCAGCGCATCTGCCATGGATACAGGCCTGTCCTTGCCGTCCGTCCCGCTTACCTCCACGGCAAAGGTTCCCCCTACGGGAATACTGATATTTCCCTGCCCCGAATTGGTCCGGATGCGTTCCGCCTGGGAATTGCGCAACCCGGCGTATGCTTCCTGCAGGCCGGATTCCTCTATGATGCGGACGGCGTCTTCGGGCCATATGGCGTCCGGATGCACATGGATATCCGATATTTCCACCCAGGGCGCTTCGGGATTTACATGCTTGTTATCCGTGGTGGTGTAAATATCATTTACCTTCAGATGCTCAATGGTGGGAACATACACCAACATCCACCTGGGACTGGCGTTGTTGTGCCAGAGCGGGGATTCGGACAAATCCACCACATTGCGCTCCCAATGCCAGTATGTGGTTCCCTCGTCGGCATACAGCGGCGCATTCAGATCCATCTGATTGCGGATGTAATTCTCCGTCACACGGTTGTAATTTTCATCGCTTCCCCCGGAGTTTCCGTTAAAATAGACAGCTCCCCCGTCATATATGCCGTCCCCCATCAGGTCATGGATAAAGTTATGCTCTATGACCATGTTTCTCTGGACGTTTTCAAAACGTATCGCCCATCCGTAACCGATGTGGAAAGCCGAATAGGGAATATTGAAAATCTCGTTGTACGACAGGTCCATATCCGCCGCAAATCCTACAGACACCGCAGCCGCGGACTGATAATCCACACCGATATCATGGATGTAGTTGTTTTCCACATCGCAGTTTTTCATCAGCTTCCGGATATCTTCCGGGTTATAATTGTCCGGGTTATTGGTATACGGATCTCCGATATTGACGGCGCTTCCCGATATATCATAGAACCGGTTCCCCCTGATGGGGCTGTTCTGCACGCCTTCCACCATCTTCAGGGCAGTGATTCCCATTCTGGTAAAACTGCATCCGAAGAAGCGTACGGAATTCGCCCTTTTCACGGTAACGGCCGCATCCGGCAGGCGGTCCGGAAGCCCATGCTCCCGAATGTGGTTATTCTGCGCATCCGCATGTCCGTAAGAAGTGCTCGGACGGTTCCATGTGGTGTCAGCAAACGTAATACCGACAAATTCTATATTTTCCACCATATGGTCATAATCGGTTCCCTGAATGCGCATCAGTTCTTCCAACACCGGCGCCGATACCTCCGCCCGGCTCATATCCTCCCAGGGCCTGGGCATATAGTACACCTTTCCCTCGTGAATGTCCAGATACCACTCACCCGGCTCGTCCAGAAGTTCCAGGGCATTTTCATAATAAACCGGAACCGACGCGGAAGTCCCGCCCTTATCGGATACATAATTCCATCCCGGCTGGTCCATAATCAACGCTGTCCTGCCGCTGCGCTCCTCCACGGAAGCCACGCCGCACCGGGGATTTGTCCACTGCTCCTGGAAGATCAGCTCCAGGTCCTCCGGATGCCGATATTCCAAAATCTCCGGGTTCGCGCAGGTATATCCCCTGTTCACGCCCCCTTCCATCAGGGCAACCGGGCTGTTCAGCCCTGCCTCGCTTCTGGCCCTTACGGCCCGGACGCCGTCCACATACAGCTGCCTTGTCTCCAGACCCGGCGCGTCCGCCACGTAAATGCCCTTCTCCTTATCATACAGGGAAAATCCGGTAATGACTCTCCTGCCGCCGATAACCGCTTCCCCCTGCCCCTCATGGCGGTATACTACATAGTGCTGCTCCCTGCCGCCGTCCTGTTCGTCCAGAGCCAGGGTTTCCGTCTGCAGATAATAACCGTCTGCCAGAATGACTTCAATGTCCCCTGTCATGTTCCGGTTGTTCTGCCGCACCAGTTCCTTTGCCCGCTCCAGGGTCTTTACAGGACCGGAAGCGCTTCCGTCACCCCCATCATCCCCCCGGGGAGAGACATAAATCTGTTTCATCACATTTCGGGCCGTAACCGTCACTGGAATCTCGGCGAAAATCTCCGGACGTTCTTCCGAGACAACCCGGATCACAGTGCTTCCTTCCCCTGCGGCAACAATTTCTCCCCACTCGTCAACCGTGGCTACCCCACGGTTATCGGAACTGAAAATCACTTTAGGATTCCCCGTATCCTCCGGCAGCACCTTTGCATTGACAAAGAGATGTCCTCCTGCAGGGATCGTCACCGTTTCCGGCGTCACCTCTATCCGCTCCGGCAGTACATTGGTCACCGTCACCTGCGTGGATACCGGCGGCAGTGATTTCAGGGACGGAGTGGCAGTGATTGTCACCGTGCCTTCCGTTAGCCCCGTCACAATCCCAAGGTTGTCCACCGTGGCAATACTCTCATCCGAAGACGTATATACGGCGCTTCTGCAGGAAGTGTCCGCCGGTTCAAAGGAAAGACCCAGCTGCAGATTACGTCCTTTCACCACCTCATAGGAACTCTCCGCAAAGGCTGCGCCTGTACCCTCCACATAGTCCAGAATTTCCAGATCATCCAGGTAAAAAGTATTGGAAGTCACCTTGTAAATTCCCATTGCCATCCGGTTAATTTCCCCTGTGGCGTAGGGCTTTTCCTGGGAAACCACAAGCTTTCCGTCCAGATACAGGTCATAGACCCCTGCAGCGGTATCCAACATCAGCTCTATTTCATACCAGGTTCCCGCATCACAGGACGTAATGTCAATCCAACTTTTACCATCCTCACTCCCCTTCTGCAGCTTTCCTCCATTCAGGGCAAGTTTTACAAGCTGCGCGCTGTTGCTGTAGAAGGAAGGCAGGTAAAATGCGCCGCTGCTCTCCTCCGCTTTCACACGGTATTTTAACACTGCCCTGGACGCACTGGCCCCGGCTGCAAAAGGATACCGAAGCGTCAGCGAAGTTCCCTGGACTGTGGGATGCGCCAAGACCAACACGCGCTGACCTTCCTTTTCCTGAACGGAGATGTTGGTGGTGGCTTCCAGATTGGAACCGGCCCAGCCTGCCGGAAGCTTCCCGATTTCCACATTTTCAAAGTCCTGGCTGTATGCCACACTTGTCTGCACCGGTTCTTCCGGCTCCAAATCCCCCGGCTTTACAGGATCATGGTCTTCCACTGTCATACGGACGTTATCCAGGTAAAATACGCCTGTATTCTTGCGGTACAGCGTGGTGCTGAACCCGGACACATCTCCCTGCGCCCTGGGCGACGGATGTTCCAGTGCAACCGGATTTCCGTCGATAAACACGGAATAGGCGGACTCTGCCCCCGTGTTGTCATAGACGATTTTGACCGTATACCAACGCATGGTTTCATATGGCTGAATCGTATGCCAGTTATTATCATTTACTGTCTGGTACTTAATAAAATCGCCGCTGCTTGTATTAAAACTTAATTCTGCAAGACGTTTCGTACTTCCGCCAACCGTTCCTGTCACACTGGGCAGATACAGTACGCCTCCGGACGACTTTGCCGCAATGCTGTAGGAAAATACTACCTTTTTATAACTTTGGGGCAGCACATAACTAATCCCGGGATTATAATTGGCATTGCTGTTGTCCTCCGACTGGTCCAGTACCAGTACATGGTTTCCGTCTATTATCTTCACGCCTGCTCCGGCCTTGGAATTTCCCGGATTTCCAAAGGTCCAACCCTGGGGAAGAGCGCCTTCTGCTGTACCTTCGAAATCCTGGAACAGGATATCGGTCTGCCGGGCTTCGGCGTCCTGCTGATCTGATGTATCTCCATCCGAGACGGCTCCTGTTCCAGGTTCTTCTCCTGGTGTCTCGTTTCCTGTTCCCGATTCATTTTCCCCTGGCGTCACCACTCCCGTTCCAGGCTCTTCTCCAGGCGTCTCGTTTCCTGTTCCAGGATCATTTTCTCCTGGCGTCACCACTCCCGTTCCAGGCTCTTCCCTGGGCGTCGTGTTTCCCGTCCCGGGTTCGTTTTCCCCTGGCGTCACCACTCCCGTTCCTGGCTCTTCCCCGGGCGTCTCGCTTCCTGTTCCAGGCTTATTTTCTCCCGGTGTCGTGTTTCCTGTTCCCGGTTCATTTTCTCCTGGCATCGTGTTTCCTGTTCCTGGCTCATTTTCTCCTGGCGTCGTGTTTTCCGTTCCTGGCTCATTTTCTCCTGGTATCGTGTTTTCCGTTCCTGGCTCTTCTCCAGGCGTCTCGCTTCCTGTTCCTGGCCCATTTTCTCCCGGCGTTACCGCTCCCGTTTCCGGTTCTTCCTCCGATATCACGGCTCCCGTTCCCAGGTCCCCACCCACGGAATCCGGCGTCTCCTGCACATTTCCGGTTACAGCCTCACCTGCACTCTCCTGCCCCCCCTGTGCCTTGCTGTAAAAGCCGGACTCCCAAAAGCCGCTCCCCATCAGGCACAAAGCAACCAAAACGCTGCAAGCCCTCTTCCAGTTTCTTCTTTTCATCCTTCGTCTCCTCTCCAGTCTGCCAACCTCTTCCGTCTGCCTCACACCAGAAAATCACTGATTCTGATGAAATTCCCCTTGGATTCCGCATCCCTTCCTGCCGCAACCCGTATACACAGTCTGTGTTCCCCAAATTCCAGGTTCTCTGCCAACATTCTGGCACTTCCCCTGTCAAAGGAACGTGCATAGACATCCCATGCGGAAAGTTCCTTAAAATCCCCTCCGTCCAACGCCCATTCCATCTGCCCGCCGTCACAGGAAATCATATAAAAAAGCCCTATTTTATCCCCCTGAAATGTAAATTCCAGAAAATCCCCCGGTCTGTTGCTGCTCACATAACTCCCATATCTTCCGCACATGGCAATATGCTCCGTGGCGAATCCCTGCAGCCTTGCCCGGGACGCCGGTATCATTCCGCATGCGGTGTACTTTCCCGCCTTCCTCCCGGTTTCCGCCCGAAGACTTTCTGTCTCCTCCCTCCCGATTTTCGTCCGCAGGTTGTTCGTCTCTTCCCTCCCGATTTCTGTCCGAAGGTTTCCCCTCTCTTCCGGGCAGCCTGCCTCCTCCCTGCCGCTTTCGGTCAAAAGAGCCTCCTTTTGTTCCAGTACATGCCAGAGAAACTCCCACACCCCCTGAAAATAAATCTGATACCCCTCCCGGTTCGGATGTACCCCGTCCGGCAGCAGTTCCTCCAAAGCCGTTCCCTCCGCCACTCTGGAAAACAGCCTTTTTCCCACATTGACCCAGGGAATTCGATACTGCCCGGCCACTTCCATATGGACCGCCACTGACTCCGGCAGACAGTCAGGATTTTCCCCCATCATCTTCCCCGTGGCGGTGAGTACGAAAACCACATCGCACCGGGGCGCAGCTTTCCACAGCTTGGAGAGAATTCCCTCCAGGGATTCCCGTATCTCCTGCGACGGCCTGGTGTAGTCATTTACGGCAAATTCTATAAAGAGCAGGTCCGGCCTGCGGCACAGCACATCCTTCTCCATCCGGAATGCCCCAAAACGGGAGTCCGTCCCCCCAATGCCTGCATTGAAAGCTGAAAATCTGCATTCCGGATAGGTTCTTTCCAACTCACTCTGCACAAGCCCCTGCCAACACAGCCGCTTGTCCTCCACACCCTGTCCCTCGGTAATAGATCCCCCCAGATAGACAATCACCGCCTCTTTTCCTTCTTTCATCCTGTTCCGAAAATAATCAAGCATCGCCTCACCCCTGTTCTATGGCCAGATTCGCTTCACACTGTCCGCTCCCGTCACCAGTTTCGCTTCACACTGTCCGGTCCTGTCACCAGTTTCACCTCATGCCGCCCTGCCCCAAACTCGTGGTAGGGTATCAGCCGTCCTTCCAGTGCCCTGCCGTCCACAGTCAGGGAATCTTCCTTTCCTCTTTCCATGGATATCTCATACACAGCCTCCCGGAATTTCCTTGTCACATGCACCTGTTTCCACGCGGAAGGCAGACAGGGTTCCACCACCAGACCCTCATAAACTGCCCGTACCCCCAGAATATACTGGCTCACCGCCACATACATCCAAGCGGCCGTCCCCGTCAGCCAGGACACGTTAGCCAGGCCGAACCGAAGGCTGTCCGGACCGAAAATGTTTGACGCATATACATACGGCTCCGCCTTATAGCGCCAGATACCCGCCTTTCCGGCAGCCACCGCCGGAATCAGCTGACGATAGTACTCATAAGCCCTGTCGCCGTTTCCCAACATACATTCCGCAATCACTGCCCAGGTATTGGCGTGACAGAATACGGAACCGTTTTCTCCCGTACCGGGATTATAATTGGTCAGCGGCTCCTCCGGACTGGGAAAGTTTACAATGGGCGGCTCAATCTTTTTGATTCCCAGAGGCGTGTTCAGCATCTCATAAACCGCATCCATGGCCATACGGCACCTCTCCCTGTCCCCCATTCCGGACAGCACTGACCAGGTCTGGGCATTCAGCCAGATTCTGGCTTCCCCGCTCCCGGCTGTTCCCACATACTCCCCGCTGTCCATGATCGCCCTGCGGAACCACCTTCCGTCCCACCCAAGTGTATTCACAAGTTCCTTCTGTTCCCTGTAAAATTTCCGGCAGAAATGCTCTGTTTCCCCGTCTCCCATCCTCCGTGCCAGTTCTTCCATCCTGCCCAGTACCAGTCCAAGCTGCATGGCCGTCCAGATACTCTCCCCCCTGCCTTCCCTGCACACCCTGAACAGCGCGTCGTTCCAGTCGGAGCGGAGCATCAGCGGAAAGCCTCTCTCGCCCAGATGCGCGGCGCTGAATTCAATCGCCTTCCGAAGGTGTTCATAGACACTCCCCTCACCGCCGTCATAATAGGGAATGCTCTCCTTCAGAAAATCCAGTCTTCCCTCCTCGCTGATAATATGCCAGACCGTAAGAACCGTCCACAGATGATCGTCCGAGTGAACACTGGTCACCGGCTCGTATCCCTCCACCGGAAAAAAGTAATGATTCACATGGCCGTCCCCATACTGCTGTGTCAAAAGCAGTCTGGTCTTCTCCTTTGCCGCCGCCAGATCAAAGGGTACCACCGCCAGAATATCCTGGGCCGTATCCCGGTACCCCACTCCCCGGAAGGTTCCCGTGGCATAATAGGACAGATTCCTGGAAAACAGGAAATTCCTGTGGGCCTGATAAGGATTCCAACAGTTCACCATCCTTGCCGTTTCCGCATCCGGCACCCTGCATTGAAAACGCCCCAGATACGCCTCCCACCTTTTTTCCAGTGCCGCCTCCTCCTTCTCCGCAAAATGCTTCTCCCGGCAAGACGCCAGTGCCCTGGCAATGTCCTGTTTGTCCGAAGCCGCTCCCAGGAAAACATTCACTTCCGACTCCTCCCCGGCCTTCAGCTCCAGTTTCAGCTGCAGCGCGAAACAGGGATCTCCTCCCTTCAGCAGGGAATTTCCCAACGCTTCCTGCTCCAGTCCCATGGGATTTTCCTCGCTGCGGTAAGGCCCGATGAATTCATCCCTGTCCCCCTCATAGGCATGCACGGCCGCGTCCGTCCCAAAATAGATCAGCGGCGTCTCCTCCGGCTTCGGCTGCGCCTCCACCCCATAGCGGTACACAAGCGCCTGCGCCTCTTCCATCCAGGACACCTCCAGTTGATGCTTGTTATAGCACTGCCACTGCAGCTCCCGCATAAATTCCATCATTCCCAGTTCCACAAAAGGATACAGCTCAATCTTCCTGTCCCTGTCACTGACAAACTTCAGATTCCAGATGAGCGCATTCTCCCGCTCACCCACCAGATAGGTGACCGTTACCCCAAGACCGTCCTTTTCGGCCCGGAACCTGGTATAGCCCATCCCATGGCAGGAACTCCAGGAATCCGGCTTCACCGCCACAGGCTGACTGGTGGGACACCATACGCTTCCGCCATCTCTGATATAGGTATAAAATCCGCTCCTGTCCGCGGGAAGATGGAAAAAACGATAATGATTGATACGGAAAATCTGGGGGGATTTATAGAAAGCCACCCCGCCTCCGGCATGGGAAATCATCGCCGTAAACGTCCCGTTGGACAGATAATTCATCCAGGGCGTGGGCATATCATAACGGTGAAAACAGACCTCCCTGCGGGCATCCGCAAAGCTGTAAAACAGTTCCGGCGCATCCTTCTCATACATGATCCACATCCTCCTTTTCTGTCACGGAACCGGCTTCCGGCTTCCCCCGGCCCGCCTTCGGAACCTCAAATCCTGCATCCCCTTCCGGACAAACCACATTCCGGACATCCTCCCCTGCCGTCTCCGGCCTTACATCCGTCTCCCGGCAGACCAGTTTTACGCCTTCCCACTGAATCCCGTCAATGTGGCGCAGGTACATTCCCCAACAGGGAAGCGGGTCAAAAAGATGGAATTCCGGATACTGCTCCCCCATTTCAGGCACATTTCCGCAAACCTCCTCCATCACGCCCCCGGGCATTTCAAATTCGCAGTCCTTCAGCCGCACGTCCTCCATGGGCAGATTCTTCAGTCCGGAAAACACCACACAGCCCCTGGCATTTCCCCAGGGCTTTCCCTGATAAAGCCCTCCCTCTGCGCTGACCGCATGCGCCCTGATCCGTTCCAGACGCACACGGGAAATTCTACCCGGCTGCTCCTTCCCCTGTCCGAAATATCTGCGCAGCCGCTCTCCCTGGCTGAAAAATATGGGTCCGGTGCAGTTTACCATGCGGATGTCGTGCAGGTACAGCCCCTCCACGCTGCCTCCGTCCACAGGCACCACCTTGATTCCGCATCCCTTCACATCATAAAATACGCAGTCCGCCACCTCTATTTCCCGGAAATCACCCACGGACTCCGTTCCGATTTTAAAAGCAGACCACCCTGTAGTCACCCTGCACCCTGTAACGGATATCCCTTCACAGGCCTTTTTTCCTGTAGTCTTCAGGCAAATGGCATCATCCCCCGTGTCCAGATTGCAGCTGCGGATTCTCACCATGCTGCAGCCGTCAATGTCAATCCCGTCATTATTGCCGTTGCACCGACTGACCACCGTGACTTCTTCCAGTAATACACCGCTGCACTCCTGCAGATGCAGGCACCATGCCGGTGACTGCCTGCATTCCAACCCCCGGATTCTGACCTCCCTGCATTGTACCAGTCTGACCAGAAACGGCCTTATCATATGGGCAGGATGCTCCGGCGGAAATTCCCCGCCCTGGCCGTCAATGATCCCGTCTCCCTCCAGGCCAATATCCTCCGCATCCACGGCATACAGCAGGGCACGCCCTCTCCTGTGTCCCACAGCGTCCGTAAAGCAGGTCTCATTGTCCGGGTAATCTTCTATCCGCGTGCTGCCCAACAGCAGGGCGCCTCCGGCAAGGCACAGCGTCACATGGCTTTTCAGCCGCAGCGTCCCTGACACATACACCCCTTCCTCCAGAACCACCTTCCCGCCGCCCCGGCTGAAACAGTCGTCTATGGCTTCCTGTATTCTTGCCGTATCCCCGGCTCCTTCCATCTCCTCTGTCATCCCGCCCAGGGGACTTATCCTGATTGTCAACATGATTCCTCCTAACTTAAGTCGCTGCGCGACGGCTCTGAAGGGCAGCGGCCCTTCGGCGCACACTTTATACCTGCACCGCCTATATTTGCCCGCCTCAATCCCTGCACGCCTCCACCAACATCATCAGCGCCATGGACTGCCCGTAAGGCATGGGACAGACCTCCACCTCCCTGTACTCCTGCAGGGTTGCAAATACAGGTGTGCCATAGGACACGCCCTCCACGGTTCCGTCCTCCCGAATCTTTTCCAGGACACCTGCCACGGCCCGCTCCCCTGTCTCCGCAAACCTTCCCGGCAGATATCCTTTACGTACTGCCTTCAAAATCCCATAGGCGAAGGCACAGGAAGCCGAGGTCTCAAGATAGGATTCCGGATCATCCAGAAGCGTATGCCACAATCCGCTTTCATCCTGAAAACGTTCCAGGGCCTCCGCCTGCCGCCGCAGCGTGCTTAACAGAAATTCCCGCACACCCTGGTTTCCCTCCAGGCATTCCAGATAATCCACCAGGCCTGCGGTGTACCACGAATTCCCCCTTCCCCACAATGCCCCTGCAAAGTGGTGCCTTCCCTGAAATGTCCAACCGTGATAGAAAAGCCCGCTTTCCACATCCGACAAATATTTGATATGTACCATAAACTGGCGGATACTCTCCTGGATACAGCTCTCATCCCCCAGAATCCGGCCCATCCGCGCCAGAAAGAGCACAGCCATGTACAGGGTGTCATCCCAGAGCTGCCCGGGATTCAGGATACCGCTGACCACATGCTGCAGGCCGCCTTCCTCCGTTCTGGGCAGCCGGTACATAACGCCGTCAAGCCACTCCTTCAGCAGCGGCAGATATTTCTCATCTCCTGTCTCCTCATAAATGCACGCCATGGTCAGCATGGGGCAGGTGGTATTGATATTCTGCGGGGGAAGCCCCTTTTCCATCTGCCTGCCAAACCACTCCTGCAGATACCGCAGGACGGACCTGTCCCCGCTCTCCCGGTAATACTGGTACATGGCAAATAAGGCTACTCCCTGGGGCCACTCCCAGGCATCCATGGAAATAATGCTGATGGGACAGCTTTCCCTCACCGTACCGTCCGCCTCCATGCCCTGCATCCGCTGTAGAATGGCCGCAATATGTCCCTCCATCCTGGCCCTGTCCGGCTGATCCAATCCTATGGCACGTCTGTAGGATACCGGATAGCAGAAGCCCTCCACCTCCACAGACTTCCACCTGGCCCGGACCCTGCCGCCCCCTGTTTCTACTACCAAATTTGGTACCTCCGTATTGCCTGTCTCTGTGTTTTCTTTGGGGAATGCAGATTTGCCTGTCTCTGTCTTTTCTTTCGCGAATGCGGCTTCGCCTGTTCCTGTTTTTTCTTTCGCGAATGCAGCTCCGCCTGTCTCTGTCTTTTCTTTGAGGAATGCGGCTTCTCCTGTTCCTGTTTTTTCTTTCGCGAATGCGGCTCCTCCTGTCTCCGCCGTCAGCGTGAAAATCCCCCAGGTATCCCCAAGCTTCCTGGTATCCAACCGTGTCACGGGGCCTTCATATCCCGCGAGAATCACAGCCTTTCCGTCCCCGGAAACCTTCACCTCCGCCGCTTTCCCGTCAAAAAACCACTTCTCCACATGAAGCCGGATTCTCACCGTCTCATCCTCTATCAGGAAATCCCTTCCCTCCTGCCTGATGCGCAGCTCCCCCGTATCTCCGCCCAGTTCAAAGCAGAAATACAGACGTTCCGTCTCATAGCACCCGCTTTTATCCCGATCCAGAATATAATGGAAGCTACCCCTGTCCGTCACCAGGCCCAGATGCCCCAAAATGCTGTTTTCCACCTGGGCGGCCCGGGTAAAACCGGAACAGAAATCGTGGTCTCCCATGATGCAGCGGAGCCTGAAATACTTCGGCCGCTCCCTGTCCCATACCGCCATCACATTCCTTCTCTGTCCCCAACAGTCGCACATCCCGAAAGCCCCCATGGAAAGCCCCGGTGTTTTCCAGGAATATGCCGTCAAATCCGGACTGTCCGGCTCCCGGATGATGGTCAGATCCGCCTCCCTGCTGCGAAGGGAATTCCGGCGATAATACGTATGTGCCAGAAAACGCTCCCTCTCCTCAAAAAGGGAAAGCAGATCCTCCGGACATTTTGCCGGAAAACACAGGGATTCCAGGGAAACCGCCCCCTTCAGAAGCGCTTCCTCACCGGGAAGCCTCCCGAATTTTCCCCCGGTTCCCTGCCAGATTGTCCAGGCAAGGGAGCCGTTGTCCACATCCCGGTACGCCCTGGCCTGGGGCGGCGTCAGCTGGCCGATGGATGAATTGTAATGAACCGCCAGCATCTCCCATGCATACCGGTTCAGTTCCCCGGCAATGAAACGGCATCTCTCATCTTTGAAAAAACACAGCATCCTCATGATTTCGTTGATTGCCACAAGCACATAGGCAGAGCTGTTGTACTCGCTGAAAGCCCCGTTATGCCGGGTATACGCATACAGCCGCTCCAGACGCTGCTTTCCAATGTCCATAAGCCGCTCATCCCCCAAAAGCTCCCCCGCCGCAGTGATGGTCATACAGCCCATAATGCTTATGTTGGTGTAGTCTTCTCCCACATTCCGCCGGATACTGCACTCCATGGCATTGCGGACAGCCCCAAGAAGCCTGGAATACAGCTCCTCCGGCAGCCTGTCCCTGCACAGGATACATATGCCGATGAAATCCTTGCCGATAAAGTCTGACCAGTTATAATCCGGCGCAAGCATATGCTCCAGGTCTTCTTCCAGATAATAGGGCCAAAGCCCAAAGGTTTCGCTGCCCTCTCTCACATCCTGCAGTTCACAGAGCCGGTATAATCCCCTTATTGCCCTGTCATAGTCCTTTTCCCGTTTCAACAGCAGAACGCCCGCCGCGTAATCCGCAGTATCCCTCACCACATGCGTCCTGCCCGTGCGCCTGGTATGGTATCCGCCCACCCAGTTTTTGTAATCCCTTACCACCATGGATTCCGCTTCATCATATGCCCCGGCCGCATCGTCAAGCAGCCTGTCAATCATTTCCTGTTGAACCATCTTTCCTCCTAGTATTCCAGTTCCGCATGTGCCGAATCTGTACCTGATATTGTCAGAACAATTCCTGTCCCAAATACAGGGCCAGTAATTGTTCTGGGCACAAATTCGGCACATGCTGTTTAGTCGCTGCGCGACGGCTCTAAAGAGTAAAGGCACTTCGGCGTACTTATGGGAGAGTCAAATTTCATTCCATAGGTCCCTCATGAAATTTGCTCTCGTCCGCCTTCGCGGCTTTACTTTGTCCCTGCACTGCATTTCCCTGTCGCGAAAAGGGACTGCCTGCGGCAGCCCCTCTCAATTTAATCTATTTTGCCTTGAAGGCGTCCACCTGCTCTTGCAGAGCGGTCAGAATATCCTGCAAGCCTGCATTATTCATTTTTCCCGCATAATCATCGTAATAGCTCTTCCAGTCGTCTCCCATGGCGCCGCTCTCCAGAGCCATGCGGTATTCATCCGTCACTGCCTGGGTCTGCTCAAGCTGTGTGGCAATTTCCGTTACATTTGCCGAAAATCCCATCAAATCGGAAATGTCATTATCCGTGGCATTGTTGATTTCAAGAGCCAGTTCATTGTCCCCGTCCTTGCAGCCCTGGTTCAGATATGCGCGGAAGGTGTTGCCCATAATCCATTTCATTGCCGCGTAGGATGCGTCCACGCCGCCCTGGGTGCCGTCATATTCCAATGTCTTAATATGCGTGTCATCCAGTTTCTCATAATGAGTGCCTTCGATTCCGTATACCACCAGATTGTAAAGCTCCGTACCCTCTTCCATAGTCATAAGCTCAATCAGACGCATGGCTTCATCCGGATGTGCGCACTTGGCAGTAACGCCGTTGCCGCCTGCCGCCCATGTATTGGTGATGTAATAATTGGTAAAGATGGGGATCGCATACACCTCAAATCCATAGGTTTCGCTGTAATACTGTGACACGGACGCCTCATCTCCCGCCTGGTTGTTCATACAGTAAATATAGGAAATATCATTCATCATATTGGCGCCTTCAAAGTCCTTGGCGGTTATGGTCAGAATGTCAGGATGCACATACCCCTTTTTATACCACTCTGCGGATATTTCATAGGCCTTTAAAATATCCTCTGTCATGTAAATATTTTCTACCGTATCGCTGTCCTTTGACTTGATGAACTTGCCGTATATGGTATCATATCTGTCCATAAAGCCATACTGGGTAGAATAGGAAGTGCCAAGGGAGGGCATGTATTTCTGTGCGCCCTCGCCTGCCTGGACGGCTGCGCAGTATGCTTCCAGTGTGGCCGCAACAGTCTCCACATCCCTGTCTTTGTTCTGGAATACTTCCCTCATGGCATCAATATCGCCGTATTTGTCCATGTAGTCTTTGGGCGTTATAAAGTACATCATATTTGCCGCCCTCTGGTAATTGGGCACGATATAGGTATGCCCGTCAATGCTGCCCAGTTCCCAAAGCCAGTCCGGAAGCTCCGCCTTCAGAGCCGCATTGGAAGCCAGGTAATCATCCAGAGCCAGGAAGGAACCCTTCCCCACCTCCTCCGCAAAATCAAGTCCCACGGTGTTCAGAATGTCAATCTGCTGATTGGCAGACTGGGCCAGAATGACGGAGTTTTTGTACTCTCCTCCGGTATAGCAGTTAAAATGAACCGTCACATTCTCCATGCCCGGATAGGTCTTGAGCAGCTCGTTAAAGGCATCCTCCACCAGTTCCGTGTCCTTCTGGACACCGTTGCCCCGATACCACCACTCCAGAGTCACCGCTTCTCCGCCCGTTTCATCTGACACAGACTCCTGGGAAGAAGACTCCTCCGAAGAAGATTCCCCGGAACCGGATTCCTGACCTGACGAATCCTGTGCCGCGCTGTCCGGCGTGCTGCTGTTATCCTGTCCGCCGTTATCTCCGCAGGCGCAAAGCCCTGCAATCATTACCGCAGATAAACCAAGTGCTGCCAACTGTTTTACTTTTTTCATAACTTTTCTCTCCTTTTTGATAAATTTTAATAAAAATTACATCTGGTAGTGAGTATTCCCCTTCCTAAAACCCATTTAACCCTTTACGCCGCCCAGTGTCATTCCTTTGGAAAAATACTTCTGGAAAAACGGGAAGATACACAGTACCGGGCCTGCCGCCACCATGGCCATGGCGTAGCGGAAACTTTCCGAAGGGAAAACCTCCCCTCCCATCAGCTGCCCTGTCTCGGCCAGCTGTTTCAGATACTCCGCCTCCTTCAGAATCTTCTGCAGCAGATACTGCAGGGAATACAGATCCGGCTTGGTGATGTACAAAAGCGCCGTATTCCAGTCATTCCACTTATTTACCAGGAACAGAAAGCCTATACTGGCAAGCACCGGTTTGCACAACGGCATCACAATTTTAAAACAGATATAAAGCTCTCCCGCGCCGTCAATCTTCGCCGCCTCTATCAGCTCCACCGGAAGACTCTTGTAATTAGTTCTGATGATAATCAGGTTATAGGCCGATACCAGTCCCGGCAGAATATAGACCCATATGGTATTGTTCAGGTGCAGATACTTTACGATCAGCAGGTAGGACGGTACCATACCTCCGCTGAACAGCATGGTGAACAGTACGAAGAAGGACACCGGCCGGTTAAACCGGTAATTCGGCCTGGACAGCGGATACGCCATCACCCCCATCACCAGTACGGCCAGGAAGGTGGAGGCTGCCGTGAAAATAATGGTGGTCCGGTAGGAATGAAAGATCTGCGTCGGATCGCTGAACACCATCTTATATGCGCTCAACGAAAACTGCCTGGGAATCAGATGGTATCCGTCCCGCACCAGAGACACTTCATCCGTAAATGAGATGGACAGCACCATCAGAAAGGGTACGATATACATGACCACCATGAGCAGGAATAAAATATGCAACACCACCTGCCCGGTAGGGATTTTTTTCTTTTTTCTCATGCCGAATCTCCTCTTTTCCTGTCCTGCTTCTCAAAATAAACTGTTGTCGGGACTGATTTTTCGCACCAGTGCATTGGTTCCTGTCACAAGCAGCAGACCCGTGACGGACTGGAACAGGCCCACAGCTGTGGATTTCTCCAGGGCTCCGTTCTGCAGCGCCCGGAACGTGTATGTATTGATAATATCCGTGGTAGAATATAAGAGTCCCACATCCTTCGGCACCTGGTAAAACAGACCGAAATCACCGGAAAACAGATGCCCGATGGCCAGGATGGTGGTAATCACCATCACCGGAATCAGATGGGGTATGACCACATGCCAGGTCTGCTGCCGCTTATTCGCGCCGTCCAGTGCCGCCGCCTCCAACAGCGACTCATCCATTCCCATCAGCGATGCATAATAGATGATGCTGTTCATACCCACGGTCTGCCACACATGCGTGATTGTCAGGATCACCGGCCAGTAACCCGGCTTCATATACCACTGAATCCCGCTTCCCCCCAGTGCCTTAATCAACTGGTTCGCAATGCCGTAGGAAGGATTGAGAATGATAAATACGATGAATGCCACAATAACCGCCGACATAAACCTGGGCAGAATTACTACTGTATTGTAGAATTTCAACGCCTTCCTGGACTTCAGATTGTAGAACATCAGCGCCAGTCCCACGCCCGCAATCAAATCCACAATCAGGAACGTGATACTGTACATCACCGTGTTGCTTATGACCCTGGCCGCATCCTGGGAGGTGAAGAAAAAGGTGAAATTCTTCAGGCCGCACCACGGACTGTCCAGAATTCCCAGGTTGGGATTGTAGTCCTTAAATGCGATGATGATACCCGCCATAGGGAGATAATTAAAGAGCAGGAACAGCAGAACCCCCGGAAGAACCATCAGATTCAAATGAAAGTTTTCTCTCCGCGCCACCTTTCCGGAAGCTGTCCCTTTTTGTTTTGTTCTGGCATTCATCCGCTTCTCTCCTTCTGCCCTCTTGTGTTTTATGATGCTATTATACGCCCTTTTATGCGTCTTCTTCCAGTGACGTTTTGTGACTTAACACTCCCTTTCGTATCACAAAAATACCTCCTTGTACCCTTTTGTGATTTTCGTAACGCTTTGTGACAAGCCTGTTGAAAGCCTGCCCCAGGTATGGTACACTTCCACTCAACAGATACCTATAGAAGAGATTATATTAGGGACTTTATCCCTTTAGTGCCGTCGCGCAGCGACTAAATTAGGAGGTACTTATGTATCCATTGATTATCGTAGATGATGAAGAAATTACAAGAATCGCCGTCAGCGGATATATCCAGAAAAAACATCCGGAATTCCGGGTAAGCGGACTCTTCTCAAACGGCGCGGACGCCCTGCGGTTTCTGCGGGAAAATCCGGTGAGCGTCGTCATAACGGACATCCGCATGCCCCGCATGGACGGACTGGAACTGGCCAGACACATTTATGAAAGCCATCCGGGCGTCCTCACCATAATCATCAGCGGCTACAGCGAATTTGAATATGCGAAAAAAGCCATCCACTACGGCGTTGTCAATTACCTGCTGAAACCCCTGGATTTCGAAGAACTCTCCCAGAACCTGAACAGCGCCCGGAAGCACCTGGACTCCCTGCTGCCTGAAACGGATGTAAATGAAGAGGAAATCCAGCTGTTTTTTCTGGATATGATAGGCGGAATGTTAAAAGATGCAAAAGAAGCCGCGGAACGTTTTGAACAGCTTTCCCTGGAAGGAACCGTCTCCGATTACAGCGGCTGCCTCACCGCCCTCACCCTGGAGAAAAACGAAACCCTGACCCAGTGGAAATACGGCCGGGAAAAACTGGCAGTCTCCCTGCTGAACGGGCTGCGCATGCTCCTTCCGGACTACAGCGTATACCACTTGTTCCGAAGCGGAATGCGCTACTATTTCGTAGTGCTGTCCACAGGACAGATTCCTGCGTTTCTCCCGGAAGAACTTGGCAGCGCCCTCTATCATCTGCTGCATTTTGACTGCAGCCTGCAGATTCTGTCTTCCTTCGAGAACCTGGAAGCCCTCTCGGTGGCTTCCGCTCCCCTGGAGGAGGGCAGACGCAGCAGCAGCCCGGAAAACGCAGGAGACGACGATATTGTAATCAAAAAGGCCATGTCCTACATCCAGGCGCATTTCCAGGATGACCTGACAAGGGAAGACGTGGCGGACGCCGTATTTCTTTCCTCCGCCTATTTCAGCCGCTTTTTCAAACAGAAAACCGGCATGAGCTTTATCGACTACCTCACCACGGTACGGATGCAGAAGGCCGTGGAGCTTCTGGGAACGCGCATGAAGGTGGGAGAGATCGCCAAAAAAGTGGGCTACCAGAGCCGCAACCGCTTTTTTATCAATTTCAGGCTCTATACCGGTTATACACCTACGGAATACCGCAGACAAATCCTGCGGATGGAGGATACGCATGAAGAAACCGAAGAATAACCCCTCCGGCAGCCATCTGCCTGCTTTTCTGAAACAGCTGATGGCAAGCCGGCTGTTTCTGCAGAATTTTTTGTTTATCATGGGAATCATGACATTGATGTTTCTAAGCTTTGCCCTGTTCATCTACAGACAGTCCGCAAATATACTGAAACGCGAATTTACCGCCTCCAGTCAGTACCGCCTGGAAGTAACCGCCCAGGCAATCGACAATCACCTGATGGATATGCGTTACATTGCCGCCACCCTGGCCACCAGTAAAATGGTCCAGGCATTTTTCGCCTATCCGGACCCCGGGCTGATCTACGACGAATTCTACGGGCGGGTACAGGAAAACCTGAAGGCCTATGTGAACGGGTACTCTTCCATTGACTCCATCTATCTGTACTCGGGCGCCTCCGGCAGCGTACTCACTTCCAACGAACGGACCAGTATCGCCTATCACAGCGACAGGAACTGGATGGAGCATCTAAGCCGGGAATCCGGAGATTTTTCCTTTTTCTTCCGGTCAAAAAACAACGCCTATCCCTACCTGCTCTGCATCATGAAGCAGCAGCAGGTAAACGGACACGACGCTGTCATTGTAATCAATCTGAATCTGGGAAACCTCTCCCACCTGACGGAAGTCAGCAGCAATCCCTATCAGGAGATCTTCCTGGTATCGGACGACGGCAATATCCTGTTCCGCCACCACCAGAGAGCGCTTATGGAATCCCTGGAAACCGTGCCGGAACTCTCCGCGTTTTCCGGCTCAAAGGACACCTTTTCCACCCTTATCGATGACGGTGCAGACCCCTTTACCTATACCCAGGTACACTCTGCAGACTATCCCTGGAGCTATATTACAATCACCCATCTCCAGGAATATACCTCCATGCTCTCCTCCAGCAGGGCATTGCTGTCCGCGCTCCTTTTTGCCCTGTTCTGCGGAATTCTCCTGATTGCCTTCCTGTTCAGCCTGCGCTCTGTAAAGCCCATCCGGAACCTTCTGGCGCTGCTGCAGAACCCCCAGGACACCCTGTCCCGGAGCCTGTACAACGACAGGGAAATCTGTTATATCGCCGATCAGATTACCAGTTATATCCAACAGAATCAGATGCTCTCGGACGAGCTGTCCGCCAGGCTGAACCTGCTCAATGAAACCAGACTTCTGGCGCTGCAGTCCCAGATTAATCCCCATTTTCTGTTCAATACCCTGAACACAATCCACATCCAGGAAAGCGAAGCCCTGGGATATGACCATAAGATTCCACGCATCACCCTTACCCTAAGCCGCCTTCTCCGGTATGCCATTGAATCCACGGACCTGGTGTCCCTGGAAACGGAACTGAACTTTACGAAAATGTATGTTTCCATCCTCCAGGAACGCTACGGAAACAAGCTGAATGTGATTTATGACATCGGTCCGGACACGCTGAAAGCCCGGGTGCCCAAACTGTTCATACAGCCCATTATTGAAAATGCCATCTTCCACGGCCTGGCGGAAAATCTGGACCTGCACAATACCCTGACGCTCTCCTGCCGCCGGGAAGAGGGCCTCTGCGCTGTCAGCGTGTCCGACAACGGCGCCGGCATGTCCGCCGAAACACTGGCGCAGCTCCGCCAGGCCCTGGGCGATGCCTCCCCACTGAAGGGAAGCATCGGCCTGAAAAATACCGTGACCAGGATGCACCTGCTGTACGGCGAAGCCTTCTCCCTCTCCATCGACAGTATTCCGGATAAAGGCTCCACCTTTACGCTGCGCTTTCCCTATATGCAGTAAACCCAGGCATGCCGCAGTTCCGTCAGATACCGGGCATCAGCCCCCTGTGCCGCCTCCGGCCTCCTTTTATCGTTCAATGGAAACACTGCCTTTTACCTTCCCCAATGCATCCTCCGGAGCCTTCAGATACAGCTGGTAGGTTCCGGGGCCGGCCGGAGATTCCACGGTAAAATCCGCCATGCATTTCAGCTCTTCACCCGGCTGACGCAGGATGCTTGCCGCCCAATAGAACACGTTCTTCTGCCCCTTTTTGGCAAAATAAACCTGTATCCTGTTTCCCGTTTCCACATAAATATCATACCGGATTCCATCGCCTTCTAACAGCGTATATTCCCCCAGAAGGATGTCTTCTCCGGCCGATATGGATTCGAAATCCACAGGGATTATTTCCACATCCTCCTTCTCCTCCGGTTCCTCCATGTCCCCAAACAGTTCCGTCACTTCCTCCTCCGTCATATAGGCAATGCCTGTGATTTTGTTCTCCTCATCGCGGACAATCTTGATATCCACGGCGCCTTCCGGGTTCATATTCAGCATGTAGAAGGATTTATCGGGCTGCACAATATCCAGAAAAATACGGACCAGTTCACCCTGATAATAATATTTCTTTCCGTCCATGAAAATGCCTGCAGCCCGATATTCCTCCGCCTGCTTTTCTTCCCATTCTTTTTCCCACTCATCAAGTTCGTCTTCCCGCCCCAGTGCCTGAAGCAGGACGGACTGGAAAGCCCAGTTGTCATCTTCCAACGCCTTATCAAGCCATTCTTCCAACGTATCCCGGCTCATGTGCCTGGCCAATACGGAAAACCAGGCGCTGCTGCCATCCCCATAGGTTTTTTCCGCATATTGCCGGATTAAGGCACAATCCTCCTCCAGAAGCCCCACCGCGACTCCCCAAAGCCAAAGATTACCATCCGTATAAATCCTGTTCAGCCACTCACCCCGGTCTGCCTCATCCAGTTCGGCAAAAGCCTTTTGAAACAGGGGAAGGCTGCCTGCTTCATAATATTCCTCTATGGGGTAAGAATCCTCTTCTGCATCCGTGCCTGCGGGATAGGCGAAATTATCATAGGAGCGAACCTCCTGCCCCACCGCAAGAATCGGCCCAACCGATTTACCCACAGCATTTCTGCCTGCCCCGGCAATGTCGTAATCCCGCAGGACCACATTATAAATATGCGCATTTACGGCAACGCCAAACAATCCCACAATCTCCGCATCCGGGTCCGTCATGGTAAGCCCTTTAATTTCATAGCCATTCCCTGTAAAAGTGCCCGTAAACGGGTTATCCCATGTCCCGATGGGCACCCATTCATCCGCGGATAACGCAATGTCCGCCTGCTGCATATAATGCCGGTCCATGCCGTACTCACCTGTGCCGATGGCTCTAAGCTGCGCCTCATTAAAAACCAGATAGTATGTTGTCCCCCTGAAATCCAGTGTTTCCATTTCCGGCGAATCGTCTGCCACAGGCAATGCATCCGGCTGTGACGGCTCCCCTTTCATTTTGCCCGCCGAATCCGGCGCATCCGCAGCGGCGGAAGAATAAATCCCCACACAGGACGCGCCCAGAACGATGAAGAGCGTCAGCATGGCAGTCAGCATTTTCATTCCCTTCGATTGTGTCTTAAAACCCATAATTGCCTTTAACCTCTCTTTCAATAGCTGCACATTTTCACTTAAAGTAACAACTCCGAAATTTTCCCTGTACTTCCCCACCGCCGCCATGGCGTCAAGCAAAGTTTTCCCATACTCCTGCGCGCTGCCGCTCCCCATTTTTGCAAGGACGGCCTCATCACAGGAAAACTCACAGGCTCCGGCAATTTCCCGGCTCATCAGATACACCAGAGGATTAAACCAGTGCAGACAGACCGTAACCTGCACCAACCATTTATAGAACAGATCCCGCCGCCTGTAGTGGGTCAGCTCATGGAGAACGATATACTGGAAATCCTTTTCCGGAATATCCGCCCGCGGCAGTACGATACAGGGCCGGAAAAAGCCAAGCAGCAGCGGAGAAGAAATCAGCGGATTGACACATAGCTCAACGGGCTTTTTCACACCCGCCCGCTCTGCCGCGCAGGAAAGCCGGTCTAAAATCTCAATGTCGGAAACCGGATCCAGTCCCGCATGGATATACCGTACAAAACTCTGATACATTGTTACCTTTCGGATCAGCATCCCCAGTACGGCCGCCAGCCATATCAGCCAGATATACTCTGCCAACAGCGCCCCCATATCCTGAAACGGCGCGGCGGGCGGCAAATCCTGCGCCGGGCTGTCCGCCTTTTCCGAATGCGTCCCTGCGGCAGACGTAAGATTACCTCCCTGCGCATCCGGGTCCCATTGCTGCCCCGGGAAAGACGAAGTCCGCGGAACTGCCTGCTCCCCACGTCTTTCTTCTGCCTCTGATACAAAGGCATCCGCCGGGAAAGGTGAAGTCCGCGTAAGTACCTGCTCCACAGCCTGGTAAGTTCTTCCCAACAGGCTCACTTCCGGACCGAAGGGAAGCAGCAGCCGAAAAATCACAACAAGCCAGATATAATACTGCCATTGCCGGCTGATTTTGTCTTTCAGCAATCGTTTCCCCAAAAGCAGAACCAAAATAAGCAGACTGCCGGAAACGGACATGGACAGGAAAATTTTCAAAACTGCATTCATGATTTCTCCTTCCCCTTCCCTTTCTCCAACAGCCCTTTCAATTCCTCATATTCCTCATCTGCCAACAGGTCTCCCATAATCAGATTGCAGACCAGGCCCTTTGCACTCCCCTCGTAAATCCTGTCCAGGAAGTTTTTCGTCTGCGCAGTCTGATATTCCTTTTCGGAAACAAGGGCGGTATATTCGTTGCGGCGTCCGATTTTCCTGGCGCTCAAAAAACCTTTGTTCATCAGCCGCGACAGCAGCACAATCAAAGTATTCTTCTGACACGGCTTGCCCCTGGCCGCCAGTCCCTCCATGATATAGGGAAACAATGTCACCTCCTCCGTATTTCCCCACACAATTTTCATAATTTCCAGTTCTGCATCGGATATTTGCTGTACCATCTTTCCTTCCTCCTTAATGTATAACATGATGTTATTTTAAATATAACACCGCGTCGTACTTTTGTCAAGACTGTTTATTGATGTGCGGATTGGGAGCAGAAACAGCGGGCACAGGGAACTACGGTAAAAAAGAAAGAGGACATCCAGACGTGTCCCCGAAAAGAAATACCCACAACCGGCAGATACTTATGTCGGTATCATCACGCCGATGACAGCTTTGCCCCAGGAATGGAAAAAGCCCCTGGGAAAAGACTGGGATAACGTCCTTTCCATCATCCTGTGGAAGCAGGCGCCGCAAATTTACCTTACAGAAGAAATACAGCACCCCAGTCTTCATCGGAATAGCTGATTTTTAGTGATAAAAAAGTATACAGGATTTGAAAAGAGTGTAAATAAGATTGAGAGTATATTTTGCGCTTTTTAACCGGTGAAAATAACTGGTAAGGAAGAAAAACTGTGAAAGCAGTCATCAGACCGGATATCGGGTGGATTGACAGCATGTTTTATCATATATGATGCTGTTTGGAATGCTTCATGAAACAATCCTATGCCTGCCATGAGTATATGTTGTGGATGTAGTCTACTGTATGTTATAATTCCTAAGTAAAGTATCATATTCAGGGCAGAAAGAAAGAGCTGCCTTCTACAAAAGATAAAGCTTCCATGTTCAGTTATGCGGTTCAGACCCTCATGACATAGGATCTGCCGAGAGGGCGCATATTGCGTTTTGGAATGAATGGCATAAAAGACGGAATAAATAAATTTCGATTGCCTGGTCATGCTTTGACTGTACTGTTAGATTATGGTGATGACATTCAGGTTAAGCCGAAAGGAGATAGATAAAATAACCATGAAGGAAAAATTTCAGCGATTGATAGAGCAGAAGATATCCGAATGGCAGGAAGATGATATCTATGCCGTTTCACTGTATGTGTTTGATGAAGAAGACGATCCTTGCCGTCCAGTGGCGGTGTTGGGTTATAATACGGAAAGACAGGTACAAAAGAGTTTGCCAGAGGCTTCCGATGAACAGGAGGCAAGATGGAATTATGCTTTTTGGATACAAAATGCAGAAATGTGTTTGGGACAGGGGGATACGGCGGAGGATATCAAGGCGTGGGTCACAGAACAGGGGTTATGGGATAGCGAAGATGAGATTACTCCCAAATTTGTGGAGTTTCTTGTTGCCATAGTTCAGGACATTCATGCATCGGGATTATTGAAAGACAAATTCGGAGAAGAGATTCCTATTTTGATCCACGAACTGGAGTATTATGAGAAAACAGCCCGGCAAAATATTACGGCAAACGGAGAGGCTCTGGACAAAGATTTTGTTTCGTTTTGTATGCCTTGTATTCCGGAGGTGCATGATGAGGTGCTGCCGTCCCAAAATGAGATGTCAGGAACAGAAAAGAGTACCGCAGCTCCTCAGCCTCAAGGATTTCACAACGGTTCCGGTATGGGGAAACAGTCTGCAGATAAGCGGAAAGCAGCAGTTTTTATGATTGCTATTATCCTCATCATAAGCATGTTCTGGGTATTGGGGCTGATAATCAGCAACCATAACAAAGCGGCTTCTAATGGGATGCAGCAGACAGAGAAGTTGGCTGAAACAAGTGGGGAATTGCCGACAGCCACTGCATCGACAGTGGAAGTGGAAACGGAATATGACAGCCAGACAGTCTCCGAATCCACGCCGAAAGCAGAAAAGGATAGTTATATTCTCCGCTATGAAGGATTTGATACCGGAATAGAAATCTTTTTTAAGGATTGTATCTGTGAATATGATAAGGATGGAAGCTATGTATATACATATTATGTGGATGATTCTGCCGTGGAAGCAGAGGGGTATGCCATTTATATTCAGACCCCGGAGGATACTATGGAGATATTTCCGGTAGCGGATTATCTGGTGGATCGGAATGCCGGATGTATCTATATGATATGGGGCATACAGGCTTTTGAAAGGGTTCAGGGAGTTGAGTTTGTAAATGGTATAGATAGTTATAAGATTCTGGGCGCATACAATATGGAAGAGCTGATAGCGGAGGCCTATGGTCTGGAGTTGCTGAATTACGATGAGGATTTTGATTTTATACAGGCTGAACTTACAGGACTTTATGAGAAAGATGGCAAAATTGTGCTGCGTGGCAAAGGTTCTGCCCTATATAACGCTTCCCATAATGGTTTGGGGAAAATATATTCTATTGAGTGGGAGATCGACACGGAAACCACTCATGAAAGCGCAAAGGCGTACCTGTCGGATTTTGATATCCATCCTCTCTATACGGCTTTTTTGCTGAATCAGATCAGTGTAGAAAATCCCTTTGTGCCGGAAGGTTATGACTATAATACAAAACTGACTTATTTTGATGACAGGATAGATTATGATGATCGTTTTTGGAAAAGCTTCTCTCTTGTGGATGTAAATAACGATGGCAATCAGGAGCTTGTCTTCAAGATGTATAACAGCCCCAGTGAAGTGGTGTACATATTGGGAGTTCAGGACGAAAAGCTGACATGTTATGATATACTTGTGACACATACAACCCATATGGCTTTTTGGGTATATGACAATGGAATTGTCGAATGGGGACAGAACTATGACGGTGAGGAGGTAAGATACTATACTTTTACCGAAAACGGGAAGGAACGTGAATTGATTCATTTTATCCGGGAATCAGACTCTGATTCTGATTTATATTATAATTACTATTATTTAGAGGGAAACGAAGATGCCCGGTTCAGCCTGCAGAATAATGATGAGTATGAGAGTCTGGTTTCATCCTATAAAGGAGAAGAACCGGAATGGTTTGATTGTGAATCTTTCGCAGATATACCCCAAAATCAAGAAATCACGGAAGCGGAAATTGTGGAGAAAAATGCAAAGAATACCGGCGAAATCAGAATCTCTACCAGCATTACCAAGCTATGGCTGAATGATGAGGAGGAAGGCGCTGCAGAGATCAATGCCGCCTTAAGAGAAATCTATGAAGCGGCAGAGGCTGAAATGGAGGCGTACAATCAAGAAATACTTGATGAATACCTATTTGAGGACGGAGTGCTTCAGGAAGATTTAGATGAATGGCTGGCCATTTCAATGGAGAACTATGTGGCATCTATCGAGTATGTAGATGAGAACTACCTGTGCCTAAGTATGAACGGTGAGAATTATGTGGCGGGAGGGGCACATGGCTATTATTGGAGCGATTATTATGTTTTTAATCGACACACAGGCCAAAGGCTGTCTTTGGAGGATTTTGTGGATAACAGTCCAGAAGATATCAAGGAGATAGTAAAGAATCATATAGTGGCAGCTATGCCTTACAGCAAGGGTGAGCAGTCAAAGAATGCGCTGGAACAGAACCGTTTCTTTTTGACGGCGGAGGGACTGGGTATTCACTATGATGTCTACGAGATAGGCGATTATGCGTCTGGTTCCATTGATTTAGTTATTCCTTTTGAATTGTTTGACATGAAAGAAAACATGCGGCCATGAAGAACAACCAAGTAACCATGAAAACCCTTAAGCTTTAGTTGCTATATATTTTTTACCACAACTCAAGGAATCCTCTGCGTCTATCCACATCTGCATATTGCCCTCAAGATAGAGCTTTGCATATTCAAGTGGTTCATCAACAGCAAGAGCATTTAACGCACATTCCGAGCAAGGAGTAGTCTTTAACTTTTCTCTGCTTCCCAACAGTCAATCCGCAAAAGATATCCTGCGGTAGTTGCTATGTCTATACTATTGTGGTGTATGTTGTATTCTGCATATATGATATTCATTGTTTTTGTTCTTTCCTTAAAAAGTGTGAAAGCATTTCAATCAATCCTTCATGTCCTGTTCATATTGTGTTAAATTCTTAAGTGAAGTATCATATTCAGGTCAGAAAGAAAGAGCAGCCTTCTGCAAATGATAAAGCTGCCCTGAATGTGATTCTTCACGATTGTACCAAGACGCGGAACTTTAGCCGGTATATGGGGATTGCATTCCCTTGGCTTTTCCCAAAAACTGCACTATGGAGCCGTTTCTGCCTGCTGTGTGAAGCCAGCTGCTGGCAGAAACAGGGATTTGACTACAGCAAACAAGCCTCCCGTCAGGGAAGCCGTGAAACATATTCAATTGAAAGTGTCAGTTCCTGAGCACGTGGGTCTTCCCCAGGAGCCGCAGGCTAAGGCAGCCGCAGGCAGTGCAGACATGTATGTTACAGCCCCATACTTTATAGATGACCTCGTCCATGGGAAGGCCAGCCAGCATGGAGCCAAAACGCTGGCGCCCCTGTATGCCACACTCTCCCTGCATATCGTATCTGTGTATTTTACTTTTAATTCAACTTTTTCAGATTCTATGTACTGGCTCATATACGATATCTTCTTTCTCAATTTAACTAATGTTTATTAAAGTATATCATTTTGACGACATTATTTCATTATAAACCGACATTCAAACCGACATTCAAACCAACATCTTTGCGTAAAAGAAGAGGTTTTCTTGATTTTAGGGCGTTTCAAGGCTTTCTGGAATTTTTCCGGCTCATCTGCTTTTTCGGCTACTTACCTTTTTCTTTTCCCTGCTCGCATCTTCATAGCTGATGTGCGTGTAGGTGTTCAGCGTAACGCCGATGTCCGAATGGCCCATGATGTACTGCATATCCCGCATCCTTTGTAACTGACACTCGGCCCTAAGCCTGCCTTGTCTGGATAGAACCGTATCCTTTTCCATGCCTGGGACCCAAATTCCATTGATTTTTTCGTAGTTTGATATAGTCAGCATCCGTCCTTTCTTCTACAAGTTTTCGCTGTTTCTTTTCTCCGATATGAAAATACTCCGCAGCTTCCTCGGCCTCTGAATCTCCAGATGTCACACCGTACTCTGTAGTGTGCTGATGTCTCTGGGTATAGAATACAACAGACAGGGAGAAATGAAAATAAAAAAACATAGTACAAAGAAACTAAATGGCTTTCATTACCTTTTGTGCCGGGCAAGCCCGGCATGGTGACAACCTTGAAAATGGTGCAGTTCACGCCAGATACCAAGTATCAGCCCCCTGCGCCTCCTCAAGCCGCGTCACCTTCCGCAGGGAGGGTTCCAAAACCAGGGAAAGCAGCAATGCGGTTATCCCCGGAACAGCAGCCACAAGCAGCGGCTCCCACACCAACAGCAGAAGCGCCCCGGAAAGCAGCACAACGGAAAGAAGCGTAAGGGGAAGGCACCGAATCAGCAAATACAGGGCAGCTTCCGCCAGCTTCAGCAGACGCTCCTCAAACCGCGACAGCAGCGGATAGAGCCAACAGGGCATGCCCACCAGGAAGACCGCCTTCAAAACCAAAAGCGACAACAGCACTTTATCCGGAATCCCTTCACCGTTTAAAAGCGCTGCCGCCAGGGGCAAGTCACTGACAAACATCATGGCTGCAAACAGCATCCATATAACCTGTATCAGAATCCCCTTCCTGAGATTTGCCCGGAAGCTTTTCCAGAACTCCCGGACCGGATAGCCTCTCTGCCGCCTGACGGATTTCACCACTGCATGGTACAGCGCCGCACTGGACGCCCCTGCCGTTACCACCGGAATGCAGCACAGCACCCAGACCAGGCTTAACATCATCAGGTCCAGAATTTTATTTATCACACAAAACACTGCATTTTCAGGGTTAAAAATAGCCTTCAACATGGAACACTCCTCCTTTTTTCCGCAGTATGATACAGACGACTGCGGGTGGCGCGAAACGGCTTCCGGATTTGCTCCGGTTTCCGTCTTACCAGGCAGACGTTTGATTTCCAAGCCATGGTACAGTGGTATATGTCAGCAACCGGCTTAAATTCTGAGTCAGCAAAATCATGGTATCATGAACGCACTATCGTTCATAATAGATAGACTCCCGGCCGCATCCTACCTGAAACATGGTCATTATACCACACCAGGCAGAGCAGTTCCACGTCCGGAAGCCCTTTGCTTACCAAAAGATGCATTTGTCACAAAACAGAACAAAATTCGCACTCTATGCTGTCCCGATTTTCCCAGAACCCCCGGCAGGCATTCACTCTGACCTGGACAAAATCTTCACCGGCCCGGAAATCACCTCCCTTGCCACATACAGGACGCTGTCAGTCCGGGCGTCCATGGTCCATTTCACCAAAGTCATTTCTCCCCGCTGTACCTCAATACAGGTAATACAGCGGGGATGAACACAGCTTCCCGTATTATAATAGAAGGAAGGCTCCTCCGGCAGCACAGGGCGGTGGGTATGCCCTGTGACCAGAATATGGCGGTTGGCTTCGGCCCATCTGCGCAGGCTCTCCTCGCACTTCTCCTTTACTTCGTAGTTCTTGGCCGCGCTGGTTGGATCCAGAAAACCCAGATTTTCCAGGGGACTCCAGAAATACCGCACCAGAAACCTGGCCAGGGGCCACAGGGTGGAATTCAGGAAGCTTGCCTGGTGCCCGTGGGTCAGGTACAGGGATTTCTCCGGCATGGCTTCGGCATACAGGATTACAGCTTCCAGGAAGGCCGGATTCTTTCTGCGGACAATGTTGTGGTTGCCGTATAGCAGATGGAGCCGGCCCCTCTCCTCGAACCGGGCAAACATACAGTACACATCCTCGTGAATCTCCGTGATGTTGCGCAGCTTCCGATTCTCCCAAAGCTCCTCCCCGTCCCCCAGTTCAATATACGTAAAACCGTTTCTGTAGTAATGTTCCATGGCCGCATAGTACAGGTGCTGATTCTTCAGGAAATTGTCTGAGGAGGTGCCCACGCCCCTGTGGCAGTCGCTTACCAGTACATACCTGGAGCATGGGCAAAAAGGCAGTACCAACGCCTGGGAAAAAGCCCTGTTCAGACGGCTTGCGGTGGTCATGACTTTCTCCTGCGGCGAAAGCGGGCATCCCGAATCGTATTTCCGCCGGAACAGTCTACGGAACTTGCCCCTGGGGCATCATTTCGGCAGCTACAGTTTCCGGAGCTCCCACACGGAACATCATTTCGGCAGCTACAGTTTCCGGAACTTCCACATGAGGCATCATTTCGGCAGCTATGGTTTCCAGAACCTCCACACGGGGCATCATTTCGGCAGCTACAGTTTCCGGAGTTCCCACACGAGGCATCATTTCGGCAGGCATGCGCTGTGGAGCCGGCACCTCTGGCAGCTCTTCGCCTGGCCGGCCTGCATTTGCGGCAGCATTTCGGGCGGCGGCAGCCGTGTTTCCGGTGGCAGTGCCTGTGGAAACGGCGCAGACGCATCAGCTTCCGGAAGCAGAACGGAATGTAGTAATAAAGAAACAGAATCCGGTCTTCCGTACAGGTAAATGGCCTGGTAACCCACAGGAAGAGCCGGCAGTACATTCGGTTCAGGCACTGTGACAGCCTGCGGTGAAAGCGCGTCAGAAAACCGTAATGCACTTTCCCGGGGTGGTGGAAAGTAAAGGACAGAGAGAGATTCTGCACCGTAACCCACTCCGGAGAATAACCCGCCCGGCACAGTCCCCGGAAGAATGCTTCCATCATTTCCCGGTTACGGAAGCAAACCGTCGCCTTCAGGCACAGCTCGGACGGGCGTGAAAACACCCCCGGCAGAAAAGCCGTGAGCCACCAGTGCCGCTGGGAAATTTTCACGAACGCGCCGTTGTCCAGGAACAACTGCAGCGTGCAGGACAACATCTCCTCCTCATTGGCCGCCTCAAAATGTGCCGTCCGGTACTCCGTCTCGGACAGCAGCCGGTCGCTGTGGTAAATGCCGATCTCTCCGCCTGCATTGATGCCGTACTGCCCTTTCCAGAATTCAATCAGCCATGTCCTGTCCCGATAATTAAAATACACCGGAAGGGAATCGAACACCATCTGGAACCTGGGAGCCAGGTAGTCGTAGGCCCAGGTATAGCCGGCATCCTTCTGCCAGGCATCCACCGTGGAGGAAAAGAACCCGCAGCAGCAGTGATACACATAGCCGAAGGGATGCGCCAGCTCCTCCACCAGGGAGCATTTTTCGCACTTTTCCATATTCCGGATTCTGCAGATAATTTTCTTCCTGCGGAAATGACAGAATACCATGCTGAAAAGTGCAATCAAAAGTAAAACAAACAGAGCAATGTACATAACGATAACCTATAATCCTATGCTGTTTTGCTCTATTATATGCCGCCGTCAGGAAAGGTGTACCCCAGTGCAGCAACCCTAATATTTTCCCGCAGTTTTCAGGATCCAGTCCACCGCCGCTTCCGCATGTACCGGCAGATTTCCGGGATTCAGACCTGTCCCGGCTTCCGCATCCTCCCTGCCGCCTGCAAAGGCATCCAGAGCGTATCTGGCCAGCAATGCCGAAACCCGCCCTCTCTCCACGGAATCCTCAGCGCCCAGGACCACAACCACCAGATCATGTTCCATGTTTCCGTCATCCACAGTCAGGGATGTAACCAGACACGCCCCCGCCTTATTGGTGGTTCCGGTCTTCAGGCCAGTAACTTCAGGAATATTGCGCAGAAGGGGATTGCTGTTGCGCACTTCCCTGCCCAGGGAATCCAGAACGGCGGACTGCAGAGAAGTAATCTCCGTAATTTGGGGATACACGTTCAGCAGATGGGATACCATCCGGAACATGTCCTCTGCGCTCATGCGGTTCTGGCGTTTTGCGGGAACCGGGTCCTCCGTGTATACAGGTAAACCGTGGCTGTTGAAAAAGACCGCCTGGGACAGTCCCAGCTCCCCGGCCTTCTGATTCATCATCCCTACAAAAGTTTCCTCGGAGCCTGCCACCGCTTCCGCCAGGCACAGCGCACACTCGTTGCTGGAAGGCAGAAGTGCTCCCAGAAGCAAGTCCCGCACTGAAATCTGCTCCCCTGCCGTAAGCGGAATCACCCCGTCTGACGAGGCTGAAAGCAGCTGTGCCCCGTCAGAAACCGTTACCAAATCCTCGGGACTCATCTGCCCTGCCGCCAGGGCATCCAGCGCCAGGAGACAGGTCATCAGCTTGGAAGTACTGGCGATTGGCCAGGGCATGCCGGACTGATATTGATAATAAATTTCCCCTGTAGTGGCATCTCCCACCACTACGCCGTTGACACCGTAAAAATACCCTGCCTGCTCCAATTCCCCAGGCACAATGCGGAAAGGCTCCTGTGTATGAACCTCCAGAACATCGGCGGCAGGAACCGAAATATCCATATCCAAAATCATGGCCAGATCCGCGGCCATCATAAAGCAATCATACTCGCCTGAGGGCAGCATCATGATAAAGGTATAGTAATTTACCGCTTCCCCTCCCACCTTGAATTCATTTCTCCGCAAAGTTATATTCGGTAATTCGACTTCCTCCCAGGGTACATTTTCCCCTCCCACAGCCGAATAGTTCTCTCCCGGATTCAGGGAAACTGCGTTTTTCGTAATTTCCAGGGAAAAGGATTTACCCGTATCCTTAAGAACCATGGCCAGGTCCCGCAGGGAAAAATAGGTATTGCTGCCATAATCATGGTCCAGTGTCTTTACCATATACGGGATGCCGGATTCCGTCTGCACCTGGCAGGTACCGGGAATCTCAAATCCTGCCGTAACCTTTGCCGGCAGAATGGTGCATATCAGTACCGCACACAGCAGCAGGAAGCATATTTTCTGTTGCATTTGCAGGAATCGCTTCATTATGTTCTCCCTTCTCACATTATCTTGTTATCTTCTCATCGTCTTTGAAACTTCTTTCCGTTTTGCCCTACTGCCTTCGCAGCCTCTTTTCTCTTTCTCTTGCCGTCTTCACAGCAGCTTTTCTCTTTACCCTGCCGCCTCCGCAGCCGCTTTTCTCTTTCCCCTGCCGCCTTCACAGCCGCTTTTCTCTTTACCCTGCCGTCTTCGCAGCCGCTTTTCTCTTTCCCCTGCCACCTCCGCAGCCGCTTTTCTCTTTCCCCTGCTGCCTTCGCAGCCGCTTTTCTCTTTACCATGTGGCATTAGGGGCTTCTCATCCTTGTCACCTTACCACATTCACAGGCTCCGCATTTTCTTCCTGCCCCTCTCTGTTTCCTGCTCTCACGGCAAAAAAGTGTTGATTCTTTTAATTGACTGGTTCGGTCTATACAGAATTCCGGAATCGTCTCACTCATCCATTGCCCTCCAGACTATCCGGCTGTTTCAATGTGTATATCATGGGATAGTACTCTGCAGATCCGTCAGCTGCGGCGTCGTCTGTGTCTCCCAGCAAAATCAGACCGGACTCCTTCCGGATATACTGCTCTTGCCGTGTGCCGGCAGCTCCGCCTGTGTCAAACTTTCTGACCAGAATGCCATCCGCGGCTTCATAAGTACCGCTGCCATCATAAGCGGCCTGCAGCTCTTCCAGTGACGGCAGCAGCGACGGGCCGCAGTTCATTAAATAAGCGGCGGCAGACATCCCGAATGTCTCGTTCACCAAAGCTTCCACGGCTTCCCCCTCCGCATAGTCCCCATAACCTGCCATACGCAGTCTCTCCGCCACAAGGGATCGAAACGCCTCGGCAAATGCTTCATAAGCCGCCTGCCTGCAGGCATCATAACTCTCCGGCAGAACACTGCAGCGGAAGGTTCCCTCCGCGCGTCCCGTCTGCTCCATTGTCAAATTGACCTGAATGGTCAAATCCTGCATGTAAGACTCCACCTCATCCAGGGAAACAGATACCGATTCTATGTCCCGGAGCCAGCTATACGCCATGGCGGCAGCCTGCCCCGTCATGTCCAGCTCCGCACACCACTCTCCTGTAAGATTCCTGTCATCTGATGCGAAAAAATGCAGATATGCCAGAAAAACCGTAGAAATGCCAAGAAATAAAATCAAAAAGGTAATTATCGCGTTTTTCATGACTTTTCTCATCAAAACTCCCCCTGTCCGCCCAATAGACGTTCTCTCTCCGAAAACATTATCCGGAAAAACTTCTCCTGTCAGCTTAAGCTTATGTATTTAAGGTAACGTATTTGATAGAAAATGTCAATTCCCCAAAGGTTTTCCGTTTTCTTACTAAAATGCAGCATCCGTTATACAACCGGGTTACCGATTTGAACGCCGAGAATGTAAGCCTCTGCCGAAACGGTTGACCAGCTGTTATCGGCCGGGCAGACAGCCCTTCTGCCATCCGCCCCTTTCCGGCCAGCCCCTAACATAACGCTTTATACTTTAAACCGATACCCAACCCCCCAGATGGTCTCAATATACTGGGGCTTTGCGGTATCCCTCTCTATCTTTTCCCGAATCTTCTTGATGTGTACCGTAACCGTGGCAATGTCGCCGATGGAATCCATATCCCAGATTTCCCGGAACAATTCTTCCTTTGTATATACATGGTTGGGATTCTCCGCAAGGAATGTCAGCAAATCAAATTCCTTGGTCGTAAATGTACGTTCTTCACCGTTTACATAAACACGGCGTGCTGTTTTATCAATGCGGATTCCCCGGATTTCCACGATATCATTCTGGGGCTTCTGATTGGTTCCCACCAGCCGCTCATACCTTGCCATATGCGCCTTAACCCTGGCCACCAGTTCGCTTGGGCTGAAAGGCTTCGTCATATAATCGTCCGCGCCCAGGCCAAGGCCTCTGATTTTATCAATATCGTCCTTCTTCGCTGATACCATCAGAATCGGAATATTCTTCTCCTCCCTGATTTTCCGGCATACTTCAAAGCCGTCCATACCCGGCAGCATCAGGTCCAAAATGACCAGATTATACTCCCCCTCCAACGCCATGGACAAGCCTTCATCCCCTGCATTGCAAATATCCACCTGGAAATCGCTCAACTCCAGATAGTCCTTCTCCAAATCGGCAATTGCCACTTCGTCCTCAATAATCAAAATTCTGCCCATTTCCTTACCCTGCCTTTCTTCACCCTGTTTTCTTTCATGCTGTCTTTACCGCCGCAGTCTCCTTCTGCCGCTTTTATCCCCACACTTCGATCCGCTTAACCCAGACCTTCCATTACCCGCTTCCTCTTTCTGTTGCTTTCCCCCACGCTTCGGTCCGCTTAATCCATGCCTTCCATTACCCGCTTCCTCTTTCTGTTGCTTTCCCCCACGCTTCGATCCGCTTAACCCAGGCCTTCCATTACCCGCTTTACCTTTGACGCCGTTTCGCTTTATTCAACGCTGTCCGGCCCTGCCCCGTATCTGTCATGTCAATTAGGGATACACCCCGGAATCCTCATTTTCAGCCGCCCGAAAAAGCCGCATGCCTATGGATCCCGGCTAAATTTCCTCCTGAAGTTCAATGTATTTCCGCAGTACAAAATGCATACAGGTGCCTTCTCCTTCTCTGCTGGTCGCCCAGATATAACCGCCGTGGTCCTCTATAATCTTCTTCACAATGGACAGCCCGATTCCGCTGCCCCCCTGGGCGGAATTGCGGGAGGCATCCGTGCGGTAAAAACGTTCAAATATTTTAGGAAGATCCTTCTGTGCAATCCCCTTGCCGTTATCCTCAATCTCTATGCGTATGGAATCCGCCTCGTCCAGAATCCGGATATCGATAACGCCGTGTGTTTTATCCAAATATTTTACACTGTTGCTGATAATATTATTAATGACCTTTTTCATCTGCTCCGGGTCGGCAATGATAATCGTGTCTCCCCCTGTCAGGTTGGCGTAATTCAGCTGGATATTTTTCTGTTCCAGATCCAGCCCCACTTCCTCAATACAGTCACCAAAATAGTCGGATACGTTGATACGATGAAAATTATATGGTATCCTGTTATTGTCAATGCCGGAATAATAGGTCAGCTCATTAATCAGCCTCTCCATATCATTGGCCTTGTTGTAAATGGTTTTAATGTATTTGTCTATTTTCTCCGGCGTATCGGCCACACCGTCCATAATGCCCTCCACATAGCCCTTGATGGCTGTGATAGGCGTTTTTAAATCATGAGATATATTACTCACCAGCTCCCGATTCTGCTTCTCGCTCTCCCGGTTTTCTTCCGCATTTTCCTTCAGGCGCAGGCGCATGTCTTCGTAATTCCGGTACAGGTCTCCGATTTCCCCCTTGACATCCGTCTGCAGGATATAGTCGAAATTCCCCTCCTTAATCCTGCGCATCGCCACATTCAGCTCATTGACCGGATCGAATACCCCTTTGTGAATCCACCTGGTCAGCATCAGCCCGGTAAAAATCAAAATCAGGAAAATTGCCACAAACATGTCCACCAGCAGCTTCCTGGATATCAAGGAATTCACCTTCGTAACCACAAAGGCACTCCCCCTGGCGCCGTCGGGGAACAGGAAATCCGCCTTCTTCACATATTTATCCATGTCGTCAAAGTAAAAGCCGGAATCCTCCGCCCCCTGCTCCCCGTACGCGGGAAGCCTGGAAAATATAGCCTCCGCCGCATTCCTGTTCCCGGCGTAGTACAGCTCATTCTCCCTCCGGACGATGATGTACGTAGTCTTCCTGATAATCTGGGAATTCACCGCCTCCAGGTATTCCCTGTCCGCCAGCCTGGAAGGATCCTCCGCAATCTGCCGCTTCAGGTTCAGGAACACCCCGTCGGTGGCGTCCACCACCTCACCCATGTTCTCCGTCATCGCCGTATAATCCAGATCCTCAACCGGGAATCCGTCCTGAATATTCATCAGGTACAGCCCGATCCCGCAGAATGCCAGCGCCGTCAGCACCAACGGCAGGGCGATGATAGTCACAAAGGTGACCCGCAGTCTGGTTCTGAATTTCATGGCCCCACTCCTCCTGCCTTCACCTTATTTTTGCAATGAACAGAATGATGCCAAGTTCAAAACGGAACCCGAAAAACACCGAAAAAACGCCGTTTTCGCAGTTTTGGTATCATTACATCGCAGAATCATTATAACATATCCTCCCGGTGAATGTGTAAAATAAGGAAAAAATATCATTAAAAATCTCTAAAAACAACCGAATCCCCTCCCTTTAGGAAAAATTAACCTTCCCGCCTATTTACTTTTGCCCTCTTTAGTTGTAGGATAAAAGGGCAGGTTTTTATGAGACAAGAAAGGATTTTTTGACATGGAAAAATTGAATGTTGCAGTATTTTTTGGAGGCTGTTCTCCCGAATATAGCGTATCACTCTCCTCCGCTTCCGGCGTCATCCTGAATCTGGACCGCGAAAAGTATAATCCGATCCTGATCGGCATCACCCAGAAGGGCGACTGGTTCCACTACGCGGGATCGACGGACAAGCTGCTGAACGACAGCTGGTGCAATCCCCTGGACTGCACGCCGGCCGTGTTCTCCCCCAACCGGGGCGAACAGACGCTCCTCCTTTTAAAAGAGGACGGAATCGGGCGCATTCCGGTGGACATTGCATTTCCGGTACTTCACGGCGGCAACGGTGAGGACGGTACCCTCCAGGGACTCCTGGAACTCATCGGCATCCCCATCGCAGGCTGCGGCACCCTTGCTTCCGCCCTGGGCATGGACAAGGACCGGGCACACAGGCTGGTGAGCATGGAGGGTATCCGCGTCCCGAAGCACCTGGTACTGGAAAAGGGAACCGACCTTACCCACGCACAGGCTTTTGCGGAAGAACTGGGCTATCCCGTTTACGTAAAACCGGTAAAAGCCGGCTCTTCTTACGGCGTCTCCAAGGTTTCCGAGCGGGAACACCTGGCTGATGCCGTGGCCCTTGCGTTCCGCTATGACACCCAGGTACTCCTGGAGGAAAATATCGAAGGCTTTGAAGTCGGCTGCGCAGTGCTTGGCAACGGAGAACCCATTACCGGGGAAGTGGACGAAATCGAACTCTCAGGCGGCTTCTTTGACTTTACGGAAAAATATACCCTGAAAACCTCCGCCATCCATGTGCCCGCCCGAATTGATGCCGCAAAAGCGGAAGAAATTAAGGAAAAAGCGAAGACAATCTACAAAACCCTGGGCTGCCGCGGTTTTGCCCGGGTAGACATGTTCCTCACTCCCGCCGGAGACGTGGTATTCAATGAGGTCAACACCATCCCCGGTTTCACGGAACACAGCCGCTACCCCGGCATGATGAAGGCTGCCGGATACACCTTCCGCCAGGTTCTGGACAGGATACTGGAGCTGGCCTTGGAAGAATGCCGTGAAGAGACGGGAAAGGCATGAATGTGGCTAAATTATCAAAAGAAGGCATCTGCAGCGGGGATTTGATTCTGGTGAACGCGGAGTACGGCATTGCCTCCGGCACAACGCCCTCCCTGGCGCCGGTCCATCCCTCCGCACCTTCCGTTTTGATGTGTTCCCATGCCGCTGCCGCCCTTGGGCGCCTGATGCAGGAAATAGACGGGTGGGAATCCATTGTCCCCGTCAGCGGATGGCGTTCCCGTGAAGAACAGCAGCGGATATGGGACGATTCCCTGAAGGAAAACGGAATTTCGTTTACCAAAAAATATGTGGCAGTTCCCGGCCACAGCGAACACCAGACCGGTCTCGCCATTGACCTGGGACTGCGCCGGGAACCCCTGGATTTTATCTGCCCCGCCTTCCCGGATTCCGGCATCTGCCGGACCTTCCGCAAAAAAGCCGCGGGGTACGGTTTTATCCTTCGCTATCCTGCGGGTAAGGAGGATATTACCGGAATTGCCCATGAGCCGTGGCACTTCCGTTATGTAGGGGTGCCCCATGCGGAAATCATGTCCCGGGAAGGAATGAGCCTGGAGGAATATACGGATTTTCTGAGACAGTTTCCCTATGGGAGCCGCCCGTTTCGGATATGCTGCGGACGCCGCAGCTTCTCTGTCTCCTATATAGAAGCTGCCGGAGAGGGCATCAGCCTGTTTCCCCATGACTTTCGTTCCCTGTCCGGCAATAATGCAGACGGCTTTATTATAACCGAATGGAGGGATGCAGATGCGTAAAAGGCAAAACTACGGCGGACTTGATGTCTTCCGGCTCTGTGCCGCCCTGCTGGTGATTGCAATCCATACCTCGCCCCTGGCCTCCGTAAGCGGGGCAGCCGATTTTTTCCTTACAAGAATCCTCGCCAGGGTTGCCGTGCCTTTCTTCCTGATGGTAACCGGGCAGTTTGTGGCGGCAGGTTTTACGGCTCCCTCTGTCAGGGCAACGGCAAGGCTTCACAAATTTATTCAGAAAACCATGCTGCTCTACATTTTCTGTATCCTGCTGTACCTGCCCGTGGGAATTTATGCGGGGCATTATAAGGATATGACGATTGGATCGGCATTGCGTATGGTTCTATTCGATGGAACGTTTTATCACCTTTGGTATTTCCCTGCCTGCATCCTGGCTATTTCCCTGGTGCATTTGATGAGCCGCTTCCTGAGCCTGCGAAATATGACAATCGTGTCGGCAATTTTGTACCTGATCGGGCTGTTCGGCGACAGCTACTACGGGCTGGCACAGAAAATTCCGGCGTTGGAAACCATGTATGACGGCTTATTCCGGATTTTCTCCTACACCCGCAACGGCCTGTTCCTGGCGCCGCTTTTCCTGGTACTGGGCATGTGGATGGCTGTAGGCACAGAAAAGGAGGACAGGCTCTCCGCTTCCCCGCGCCTTCTCTTTGCAGGGCTGGCGGTTTCCTTTGCGGCGATGACAGCAGAAGCATTTACACTGCGGCATTTCGAACTGCAGCGGCATGACAGCATGTACTTTGCGCTGATTCCCGTAATGTTTTTCCTGTACAAATGCCTGCTGTACCCCCAGGCGGAGTCCAGAAAAGAGCTGCGCACCGCGGCTTCCTGGATTTACATCCTGCACCCGGCATTCATCGTAGTTGTAAGAGGAATTGCCAGGCCGCTGCACCTGACAGGCATTCTGGTGGATAACAGCCTCATACATTATATTGCAGTCGCCCTGTTGTCGGCTGCCGCCGGGCTTTTCATAAGCTTTGTATCCGGTAAGGCAAAGCCCTCCCTCCTGCTTTCCCGCATTACCGCCGGTAAGGCAGGCCGCCGCGCCGGAAGAGGGCCGGCTTATGAAATCGACGAATATGATACAGAATATCAGGAGGTTTCGGATATGCAAGAGGACGGATATACAGACAATTACGAAGGCTGGGATACCGAGATACAGGATTCCTCGGAAGAACAAACGGAAGAAAGCGAAGACTTTGATGGGCATACCTTGGAAAATCCGGATATGCTCGCTGAAACCCGGGTATTTACCCCCTTACATGAGCCGGATACCGCAGATATGCAGCAGGAAGTTGACGCGGACGACTACATTTTGAAAATCATGTCCGGCAGGAAAACACACGGCAGCCAGCCAGGGCCACAGCCGGAACCGCCCCTTGGCCCGGAACGCAATCTACACGGCATGGAAGCTGCCGGTATTCCCCTGCAATACGAAGGGGAGGAAGACGAAGGCTTCCCGGAAAGCCCCTGCTCCCGCGCCTGGATAGAATTGGATGCGGAAGCCCTGAAGCAAAATGTGGAACTTTTCCGCGCCCGGATCCCGCAGAATTGCCGTCTGATGCCCGCGGTAAAGGCAGACGCCTACGGCCACGGCATCATCCCCATCGCCCGGCTGTTGGACGACATGGGAATAGATGCCTACAGTGTGGCCTGCATTTCGGAAGGCATCACTCTGAGAAAAGCGGGAATCACCGGCAAAATCCTGATCCTCGGCTACACATCCCCGGAGGACTTCCCGCTGCTGCGCCTTTACAAGCTGACCCAGACCGTGGTGGATTACCCCTATGCGGAAGAGCTGAACCGGTTCGGCGAGAAACTCCATGTCCACATCGGCATAGACACCGGAATGCACCGCATCGGCATACGCTGCGAGGAACTGGAAGAAATCATCGCGGTTTACCGGCTGGAAAACCTGGTGGTGGACGGACTCTTTACCCATTTATGTGTCAGCGACTCGCCCCACCCCCAGCACAAAGCCTTCACTTCCGGCCAGCTGAGGGCCTTCTATCAGGTCATCGATATCCTGAAAGCAGACGGCTATCCCTGCCCGACGCTGCATATCCTGGCCAGCTACGGGATTCTGAACCTGCTGCCTGACAGGAGCGAGCCGGACTGGCAGAACAGGCGCCCTTCCGCCGGCAGGACCGGGCTGGACGCCGACAAGCTGGCTGCCGATTTCGTCCGCCCCGGTATTGCCCTCTACGGTGTGTTAAGCACAACCGCAGACCAGAACGTGTGGAAGGGTTCCCTGAAGCCCGTCCTGTCCCTGAAGGCAAAAGTGGCTTCCATCCGGCCGCTCCATGCAGGTGAATCCGTGAGCTACGGGATTACTTACACTGCCACCCTGGATATGCAGATTGCCGCCATAACCATCGGCTATGCGGACGGGCTGCCCCGGGAGCTGTCCAACGGCAGAGGCTATTTCCTCATCCACGGACACAGGGCACCCATCATCGGCAGAATCTGCATGGACCAGTGTATTGTGGATATCAGCAGGATTCCGGACGTGAAAAGGGGAGACACTGCCGTCGTTATCGGCCGTTCGGGAGACGAAGAGATTACCGCCGCACAAATTGCCGAAACCTGCGGTACGATCACCCACGAAATCCTCACCGGCCTTGCCGCAAGGCTGGGACGGGTGGTAAAAGAACTTCAGGTAAAATAGCGGAAGCGTCAATCATACTATAGACGCCGTAATCCCACAGTTTAAAACTTAGAATTTTATAAAGTTACCTTTTTTTACTAATTTCTGTTGACAAGCCGCCGAAAATCCTTATAATAAAAACAGTAATCATTATTATTTTGCAAAGGAGTACCGGATGGCTGCGCGAAAATACAGCAGACAGCGGGAATTGGTGAAAGAATTCCTGATGTCCAGAAAGGACCACCCAACCGCGGATGTCATTTATCAGAATGTCCGCAATGAGAATCCGAATATCAGCCTGGGTACCGTGTACCGTAATTTAACGCTTCTGACCGGCGAGGGAGAAATCAATCGGTTGGACGTGGGGGACGGCACGGATCATTTTGACGCCGATACCTCTCCCCATTACCACTTTGTCTGCCGTAAATGCGGCAGTGTGATTGATTTGGATATGGGCAGCATCGAATCCATCACCTCGGCTGCCGCCGCCAACTTTGACGGACGGATTGAAGGCCACAGCACTTATTTTTACGGCACCTGCCGCCGCTGTCTCAGGCTTCATGAGCATTCCTGAGCCGGTATGGGAACATTTTCCGAAAAGGGAGTTCTATTATCAAAATTATATTATATAAAAAGGAGATTTGGATTATGAAGTATGTATGTCAAGTATGTGGTTATGTTCATGAGGGAGACACAGCACCGGCTGAATGCCCCATCTGCCATGCCCCCGCTGAGAAATTCACCGTTCAGGCAGGCGAGAAGACCTGGGCTGCCGAGCATGTGGTAGGCGTAGCACAGGGCGTTTCCGAGGATATCATCAAGGATCTGCGCGCCAACTTCGAGGGCGAGTGTTCCGAGGTAGGTATGTACCTGGCTATGGCAAGGGTTGCCCACAGAGAAGGCTATCCCGAAATCGGCCTGTACTGGGAAAAGGCTGCCTTCGAAGAGGCTGAACACGCTGCCAAGTTTGCAGAGCTGCTGGGCGAAGTTGTCACCGACTCCACCAAGAAGAATCTGGAGATGAGAGTGGATGCCGAGAACGGTGCTACCGCCGGCAAGTTCGATCTGGCTAAGAGAGCAAAGGCCGCTAATCTGGATGCGATCCATGACACCGTGCATGAGATGGCAAGGGATGAGGCCAGGCACGGCAAGGCATTCGAAGGCCTGCTGAAGAGATATTTTGGCTAATATGAATGCCTCGGCATTCGAAGGCCTGCTGAAGAGGTACTTCGGCTAATATGAATGCCTCGGCATTCGAAGGCCTGCTGAAGAGGTATTTCGGCTAATATGAATGCCGTAAATTCAACATTTTTGAGAATTTAAGGGTATGTTGGAGCAATCTGACATACCCTTATTTTACATTGGACGTGGTCTGTCTGCACTGGTTTAATCCTCTGGTGTATCATAAATTTACCAAACATCCAATCTATTGCCATTGGTATTCACACGAAACCTTTTTTGTTCAGAGATATCACACATAATAACACTTTCTTCTCCTATGAGTTTTCCTGCCAGTATGCCTACGACACCATAACCGCAGCCTGAATCCAAAACTTTCTCACTTGGCAAAAAATCAATTTCAGACAGCATGGCCAATGTACCATTACAACTCCCCTTTAGCCAATAAGTTGTCTTTTCCAATACCACATACAAACGGATTAGAATCATACTGATAACAAAAATCAAGAAAAGCTGAGCGCTGTTCTGAATCCTTCATTATCTTGACAAGCAGCTCATGGGGGATAGTCCTCGCATATGCGCCGGGGCCTGCCAGTTTAACATATTTCACGCCAAATCTATAAAGTATTCCTTCCAGTTCATCCGGCATGAAAGTATATGTGATACACCAGGGAGTGCCGCCTCTTTTATATTCTTCAATTTCTTCCTTACCTCCCATAAGTCCTTCCGACCATAATTTATCAACTCTGCTTTTTTCAAATCGAAACGCTTCAATCGCATTCGGCCAGTTACTAAGGCACCACTTAACATATGGATCTTCACAATTTTCATCTAATATAAACTGATGCTTATTGATGGGATTTGCTAAATATGGAAGGCTTCCTAAACGGCTTGATACGCTTATGACAATGCGCTTTTTGCATATGCGCACCAACTCTCCAATGACCTGCTCCTGTCGGGGGTAGGTATACGAAATAGGCGCATCAAATGAAATAACCATATCAAAGGATTTATCATCAAAATCCTTCAAATCCTCTAATGCTCCTTTTACGAAGGATATTTTGTCAAGAACCCCTGCTCTTTCTGCCAGTTCTTTTGCTTTGTCTATCATAGGCTGCGAGATGTCAAAATGCGTGACATTGCATCCGTGTTTTGCAAGAAGAATGGAAAATCTGCCGCTCCCGGCTCCGCCGTCAAATACTGTTTTAATACCATCTAAATTAGAAAGCAATTCCTTTTCAATATGACTTTTCTGGATAATGTCATCAATGAAGGTTTCCTCCCGGCGACTTTCCCGTTCACCTTTATCTGGTAAATTCCATAAGCGTTCAGATATTTTTCTGCTATAATCCATAAATCAATCTCCCACGATAAATTATATAATATTTGCATTTATCTCTTTTTTCATTTCAACTGATATGTCCATCAATTAACATTTCAACTATTGGCGGATCACCTTCGTCATTGTTTTCATTTTTCCAATAAATATCCGCCAGCCGCATATTTTCCTGTGCATCTAACTGTGCATTAAAGCATTTTGTCGCATTACCGTAAAAACAATTCCCATCTATCTCCAGCTTAACAATGCTATATGTTAGGCGGTCTATTTTCACAAAATACTTACCCCAGTTATCAGCCTCCTCAAATGTCCTTGATACATATAGGCTGCTCATTCTCCATTCTTAACTATAGACTAGCAAATATCTTAAAAGACGTATATCTCAAGGTTTATTGTAAAAAAATGTGAGCCAACCTAAGTTAGCTCACACCTAATAATTTTGCCTATCTGATAATTTGCTGTATGCTTTTTTCTGATAAATAATAGCTTTTAGCCAGCTCTTGAATAGTTATGCCGGACAAGCAGCCTTTATAAATCCTGACATTACGCTCAATAATCCGCTCCGCCTGGCAACGTACTTTCTTTAACTATATTCCGACAATCGGCATAACACGGTAAAGCGAAAAACTAAATATTGAGAAGATCGCTGTAAGCCTTCAGCGCCCCCTCCGTGTCATGTGCCAGCACCTTCTTCGCCAAAACCTTACCCAGCTGTACCCCTTCCTGGTCAAAACTGTTGATATTCCATACAAAGCCCTGATACATAACCTTGTTCTCGAAATGGGACAGGAGCGCCCCCAGCGCTTCGGGTGTCAGCTGCTCACCGATAATGATGCTGGACGGACGGCCGCCCTCAAAATTCTTATTGCGGTCCTCATCCGCCTTGCCGCAGGCAAATGCCACAATCTGCGCCGCCACATTGGCACAGAGTTTCTGCTGGCTGGTGCTGTCCTGAATCACTACATCCCTGCCCATCTGGTTGTTTTTGAATCCCACAAACTGCAGCGGAATGATGTCCGTGCCCTGATGAAGCAGCTGATAGAAGGAGTGCTGGCCATTGGTACCCGGCTCACCAAAAATGACAGGACCAGTCACATAATCCACCGGTTCACCAAAACGGTTCACCGACTTGCCGTTGGATTCCATGTCAAGCTGCTGCAGATGGGCAGGGAAACGGCTCAACGCCTGGGAATAGGGCAGAACCGCCGTATTCTGGTATCCCAGCACATTGCGCTCATAAACCCCAATCAGGGCATCCAGCATGGCCGGATTTGCATACATGTCCCCGTTCCGTGCAAGCCTGTCCTCTTCCGCCGCACCTTCCAGGAACCGGGCAAACACTTCCGGGCCGAAAGCCAGGGACAATACCGCACCGCCGACGCCGGATGTAGAGGAGAACCTGCCGCCGATATAATCGTCCATAAAGAAGGCTGCCAGATAATCATCGCTCTTTGCCAGAGGCGAAGTCTCACTGGTAACGGCAATCATATGTCTGGACGCATCCAGGCCCGCATTCTTCAATGCATCCTTCACGAAGGACTCATTGGTAAGCGTCTCCAGGGTAGTGCCGGATTTGGATACCAGTACAAACAGGGAATGCGCCACGTCAATGGTGTTCAGTACCGCCGCCGCATCGTCAGGGTCCACATTGCTGATGAATTTGGCTTCCATCTTGAATGTATCGTTTACCTTAGCCCAGTTTTCCAGGGCAAGGTACATGGCCCGGGGACCCAGGTCACTGCCGCCGATACCGATCTGTACCACAGTGGTGAATTTCTCTCCTGCCGCGTTGGTGATCTCACCGCTATGTACCTTATTTGCCAGTTCCGCTATTTTCTTCTGCTGCTCCGCATAAAAGCTGCGCTTGTCAACGCCGTCAGCCACAACGGACTCCCCCAACTGCCCGCGGGTCATGTGATGGAGTACCCTGCGCTTTTCTCCGGTATTGATTACTTCGCCGTTGTAGAGGGCTTGAAACTTTTCCGCAAGCTGTGTCTCTTCCGCCAGCTGCGCAAGCACTTCCAGAATCTCATCGTCCACCTGCTTCGCACCATAATTGTAAGCAAGCCCTGCCGCCATGGGAACACTGTACTTTCCGACGCGTTCCGCGCCCTTCTCCCCTGTCATTGCCTCCGCAAGATTTACAGGCGCTGTCTTTAACAGCTTCCGGTAAGCAGAAATGGTATCCAGATTGTTCCAGCTAATCATATTTGCCTCCGACCTCCTTTTTATTTTATGGAATTGTCCTGATTCCATGGAAATACTTTTTTCCACGAAATACTTTCAGCCTTACTCTACGATTATACTATGAACTGCGGGGGAATTCAAGCGCAGGGCCTGTTTTGTAAAAAGAAAACTTGTCTCCTGCCCTTGACGCAAATCTCTGTAAATGCTAAAATATTTACATCCTACATCATGAAAGGAGGCTTACTATCATGCAGAAATATTTTTGCAACCCCTGCGGGTATACTTACGATCCTGAGAAAGGTGATCCCGAGCATGGCATTGCTCCCGGAACCAAATTTGAGGATCTTCCCGATGACTGGTGCTGCCCTCTGTGCGGCGTGAACAAGAGCATGTTCCAGCCCTGCATCGACAATTACAACTAAGCAGCAGTTCGCAGTAATGTGAAAAACGGGGTTGCCCCTGGCAAAAAAGCAGCGGACGGCAACCCCTTTCACACCGAAAAATCCCTCTCATGCTTCTTAAAAAAGTCAAAATAGGCACGGACTCCCTCCAGTTCCGTCCATCGCTTCACATCCACAGTCTCCTCATCCATGTCATATACTTTAGCGCCCCTCATGGAAAGCAGAAAAGGGGAATGTGTGGAAATAATGAACTGGCATCCGAAAAACCTGCCGGAATCCTCCAGAAATTTTGCCAGTTCCTGCTGTCTGAGCGGAGACAGGCTGTTCTCAGGCTCGTCCAGAAGATAAAGCCCATTCTCCTGAATCTGCTCGGAAAAATACAGGAAGGCGCTCTCGCCGTTGGAATGCTCCCTCACATTGTCCATCAGATTATTCCGCACATACTTGGACTGGGTCTTCGTGCGGGCCATGTAAACCTTTTTCAGCTGCTCGTAATCCTCCAGGGACTTCATCCGAAACTGTGCATATTTATTTTCCAGATACTCTTCAAAGAGTTCCTCCCGCTTATTGCTGATTCCGTCGTTCAGACATCTCAAATTCAGCACGAAGTCAAACACATCGTCGCTTGTGATAATCCTGCTCCTCTTGGGAATTGGATGCCGGATTTCATAATTGCACATGGCTGTGTAATCCTCAAAAAAGTTAGACCTGTTGTACACGGCCTCCCGCTTCAGACCCAGCTTCTCCGCAATCACGTTCAGGGCAGTGGTCTTCCCGGAGCCGTTGCCGCCGTACAGGATTGTCACCGGCTCAAAATCCAGCATCCTCAGCCCATGCCTGGAGAGTATCTGAAAAGGGTATGCGGTATCATAGCATGTGCGCTTTATTCCCATGAGGAAGCTGTATTCCAATTCGATATCCGGAAAAGAAAAATGCGAAAGATAAATCATTTTGTCAGTCCTTTCAATTCCTCCAGCAGCTCCAGATCGGATTGCAGCACCTTTATATTCGCCGTCACAGGAACTTCTCCGGGCCTGGTAACCGTGATTTCGATGACGGTATCCTCTTCTATCTTTCTGGAAAAAACACTTTTCAGAAATGCTTCAAATTTAGGATGATTTCTGCTGAACTGGTTTTTGGCACTCATCAGCTTCATAATAGACGCAGCGTTCATAATTTTCCTCCGACTTCATGTATGTTTTGCAGGCATCTGCTCCGGACCTGTTTTATCGGCGCATTTCCGCCGCAGCCTCTCCTGTCTCGCTGCAGGCTTCCCCTATAGTTTACAGGATACGGTACAAAAAAGCAATCCGTCATTTTACGGAAGCCGATGACCGCCCGTTTCGTCCTGTTCCCGGACGCCGGATGGGAGGCTTCTTTTGAGGGAATCATGCCGGCCTGCTTAATCCGGATAATTGACAATTCCGTTTCGTTATATTATCATAAAGATGCTGCCCCAAGGGTGCGGCATATCAGCCCCAGGAAAGGAAATACGATTATGGAAAAAATCACAAGCTTCACCATAGACCACATCCGGCTTCAGCCCGGCGTCTATGTATCACGCAAGGATAAAGTCGGCGCCGAAACCATCACCACCTTCGACCTGCGCATGACCAGCCCCAACGAGGAACCTGTCATGAACACCGCCGAGGTTCACACCATCGAGCATTTGGGCGCCACTTTCCTGCGCAACCATCCGGACTACAAGGACAAAACCATCTATTTCGGCCCCATGGGATGCCGCACCGGCTTTTATCTGCTGTTGGCAGGGGATTACGCTTCCGTAGACATCGTTCCCCTGATACGGCAGCTGTTCGAGTTCGTCCGCAATTACCGGGACGAGGTTCCCGGCGCATCCCCCATGGACTGCGGGAATTATCTGGATATGAATCTGCCCATGGCAAATTATCTGGCAAAGCGGTATCTGGAACAGGTGCTGTACGGGATCGGAGAAGAACGACTGATATATCCGCAGTAGCCTGCGGCAAACCCGTAAGCAGCCGAACACAGAATGTACAATTCTGCAGCCGCGCAGAAACGGAGAAATATACTGATTGGCAGCGTGAGCATCGCGCAGGGAGGTATTAAAATGATAAAAACAGGCATCATAGGCGCAATGGAACTGGAAGTAGAAGAACTGAAGAAGGAAATGGCCGTAACCGCCGTCATCCGCAAGGCGGGAATGGATTTTCACGAGGGCAGCTTAAACGGCACCCCTGTCGTAATCGTCCGCTGCGGTATCGGCAAGGTAAACGCCGCGCTATGCGTACAGATACTGATTGACGAATTCAAGGTGAGCCATGTGATTAACACAGGTGTAGCAGGTTCCCTGAATGCCGGACTTGACATAGGTGACATCCTGATTTCCAGGGATGCCATCCATCATGACATGGATGTCAGAGTCTTCGGATACAGGTTGGGCGAGGTTCCGCAGATGGGCTTTCGGGAATTTAAGGCTGATGAGAAGCTGATGGATCTGGCAAAAAAAGCATGTGAGAAAGTCAATCCTGACATACATGTCATGTATGGGCGCGTAGTCAGCGGCGACCAGTTTATTTCCAGCAAAGAGGTAAAGGAACACCTGATTGCGGAGTTCCAGGGAGACTGTGCCGAAATGGAGGGCGCTTCCATCGCCCACGGCGCTTATCTGAACAACACACCGTTTGTAATCATCCGCGCAATCTCGGATAAGGCGGACGACAGCGCAGAAATGGATTATCCGACCTTTGAGTCCGCCGCTGCCAGGCATTCCGCTGCCCTGGTAAAGGAAATGCTCAAAGAACTTGGCGCATGATTCCCCGGGAACGGAATCTTGATATCTGTGTCAGGACACTGTCGGGAGACAAAGCCATATAGGCATTCCCTCCCGACAGCAAAAGGGCGCTGGCGGAGTGAAGACTGCTTATTCAGGATTCATTTGCCGGCAGATCCGCCAAGGTAATCCGAACCGAGGTACTTCCTGTCTCCCTTCCCATTTCCGCCAGCCCCTCCACGCCTAATACTTCCCTGGCCTGAGCCAGCACGTTTTCCACATCCATATCCTTCTGGATCGCAATCATGAGAACGTCCCCTGTCCGATATTCATAATCCTCCCCCAGACGCCCCATATCCGAAAGATAAGTCACGCCTACCCTTCTGCACTGAGCCAGTATGGTGCTGTCCACGGCGCTCTGATTCCAGTCCCCATCCGGCAATATAAACACAAAATCCGTATTATCGGCAATCTCTACCGTCTCCTGTCCGTCTGAATACAGATGATTGGGGGGATTCCAGACGCCGCAGCTGACGCTTAAAAGCAACACCCCTAAGGCTGCCAGCACTGCCTCTTTTCCATAAGGCTTGTCCATGACATTCCACCGGCATTCCCGAAGCAGCACCGCTGCCGTCCCGAAAACAAGCAGATACCAAAACGGATATGTACACATAATGTATCTGGTATCAAGATACGGCACAATCTGGGACACCGTTACCGTATAAAATACAATCGGTACAAACAGCAGCAGTGCCTTAAACACCGGAAGCCCCCTCCCCTTTTTCCATATAAAAAGCCCTGCCAGTCCACACAGGCATAGCAGAAGCACCCATCCATGCCCTCCCAGAAGCCATGCGGCAGCCTGGTCAAACATAAGCTTTGTCCTGCTCAGGTAGAATTCTCCGCTCGTAAGCAGTTCCAGGGAACCTACTCCTCTGTATCCCTGAAACACATGCCTTATGGAAAAAGGCCAGATACATAATCCCGCCGCTGCCGTTGCCGCCAGCGTCATTATATAGCCTGCCAGTTCCCGCCATTTCTTCTTCGCCGCCATCCAAATGCAGAAAACAGCGGCTATCCCAATGGCATACAAAACAAAATAGTAATGTGTCAAATAACCGCACAATACTACTGCCGCCAGCTTCCACCGCTTCCTTCCCTTGAGGCAAAACCCCTCATCCGCAATCTTCAGGTGTACATAGCAGCAGGCCAGAACCATCAGTGTCAGCAATGCGTACATTCTCAAAAACATTGCAGTGGAAAGAAATCCTGCCGAAAGACTGTATACACCGGTTATCGGCAGCGCCACCGCCCTCCCGCCCAGGTACAGCCTGCACATTTTATACAGCAGCGCTGCCGCCGCAAGCAGGCATGCAATATTCAGTCCCAGACCAAACCATTTGGAAAAACGGCCTTGGAACACAGAGCAGATTGTGTGAAGCAGCATATAGTACAATGGAGGATGTACATCCCCCCGCTGATTGTAATAGACAGACGCATAATTGAAGGTACTGTTTGCACTCGCCGTCACATAGTCCATATAAGCCTGCCCCGGCACCCAGGCTGTCGTCCTGGTATCGGCGCTGTTGGCCTGGGCAGTCAGGTAATCCTGATATATCACGCTTTCCTTCAACTGAAAGCCGCATTCCTTCAAAATCCGGAAATCCCTGGCCAGATTGCTGAACAGCTGTCCCAGCGATTCTCCCGCCCCATACTCCGCCATCCACTCCTTCACATTATAATCATGCTGTCCGAAGTGCATAAAGGGAAGATATTCGCTATTTGCCAAACCATATGAATATACTTCATCCACATGATACCCCTCCTTCTGGTTTCCATAATAAATCAGCATGATAAGCGAGATCATAAGCACTGCTGCCAGTCTCCATTCCACCTTTTCCAAAATCCGCCGGAATGCCTTCATCTAACCACCTCTTACTTTTGTTTTTCGCCATGGCCTGCCCACAGCCTTCAGCTCACTTTTTTCTGAAACACAAAAAGCTTGCTGAAAACGTAGTTCGCAATTGTCACCAACACTGCAGAAATGAAAGTCGCAGTCACCAGGTTGATATTCATTGCGGTAAAAACCTGCATCACCACCACATCCAGAATCCATGTGGAAATACGGGAAATCACAAACCTGGGCGCTTCCTTCCTCATAGGCTCCCTGCTCTTAAATACAAATCTCCTGTTGGTAAAATAGGCAAAGATAACCCCTGTGACCCAGTTGATTGTACTGAGCACCGCATTTTCAAAAGGGGTTGGATACATGGTGTTATGAAAAAGCAGCGCATTTCCGATAAACTTTGCCGCCCAGGACACAATCGTAGTCAGCACCCCCACTATCAGGTAGACAATAATTTCTTCATATTTTTTATAAAATTCTTTACCTTTTTGCATCATTTGTTTTTCTCCTTACTTAGTCCCTGTGTACCATCGGTATTTTGCCGCAAAATCCCTTCGCCCTTCCCGTCAGGGATTTACCACATTCCTTGTCTCCCCCCGCAAAAAAGCGGCAATATTCAGGCAGGCCTGTTCCACGCAGCGCTTTCTTGCCTCCACGCTGGCCCAGGCAAGATGGGGTGTAATAATCAGACGGCTGCTGTCCTTCAGGCGGCTTAAGGGATTCTCCGGCTCCAGCGGCTCCTTTTCCACCACATCCAGCCCTGCAGCGGCAATCTCCCCTGCTTCCAGCGCTTCATACAGGGCGGCATTGTCCACCACCCCTCCCCGCGCTACATTCACCAGCACGGCAGTCCGTTTCATTTTTTTCAGTGCTTCCCTGTCAATAAAATTCCTGCTCAGCTCGCTGAGCGGGCAGTGCAGGGACAGGAAGTCACTCTCTGTAAGCAGTGTTTCCTTATCCACCTTCGGATATTCCCGGCAGCTGCTGCCGCCTGTCACAGAATGAAAAATCACATGGCATCCCATCACCTGGGCAATCTTCGCCACTCGCCTGCCGATGTTTCCCATCCCGACGATTCCCCAGGTCTTACCCTCCAGCTCGCAAAATGGAAGATCAAAATTAGAAAAACGGCTCTGAGTACTGTATTGCCCCGACTTGACATAGTTGTCATAATGAATCAGCTTCTGGCTCAGTGCCAGTGCCAGCGTAAAAGTATGCTGCGCCACCATGGCCGTGCAGTAATCCCGCACATTGGCAACCCGTATTCCCCTGGATGAACAGTATTCCAGATCACAATTATCATAACCGGTGGCAAACTCACAAATCAGCTTTACGTTCGGCGCGTCCTTCAGCGTCTCCTCCCGCAGCGGCGACTTATTTGCGATGACAATATCCGCGTCCTTCACCCGCTGCCGCACTTCTTCCAAAGTGACAGTGTTGTCATATATGGTGACGTCACCGAATTCCTTCAATCCATCTACCGACACATCTGTCCCCACGCTGTTTCTCTCCAAAATCACGATTTTCATACAATGCAGCCCTGGAACATGTTTGAAATGCGTTCCCGCCATCTGCCGCGGTAAACCGTGTTCCCACATTTGCGATTTCAAACACGCACCAGCCTTTCATAAAAAATTTCGCCCTGTCACCGGAACCATGTAATGCTCCCCGCAGGCAGGTTTGTACCGCCTTCACCTGCAAAGCCATCTTCCGCCGACTTCTTTTCAGTGTAACAAAGTTGCAGAACAAATTCAAGCATTTATGAGATTATTTTGCTCCCGTTTTCATGAGATATGACGGCATTTTTCGTTGCCAGAAAATACACAATCCATTATAATGGTACTATAGACATGTCGGCAGCCGCTTCCGACAAAAATACATTTATACAGCCGCAAAGGCGCACGAGAGGCGCAGCGATTTAAATTAGGAGGAAATATGTTAGAGATTAACATGGATGAATTGACAGAAGAATTTCACCGGCGTGCCGATGAATCAAAGCACCTTCTGGACAGTATGATGGACGTCATATCCGAAGGGTGTGTACCCACGGAAGACAATGTTGATAAGCTTATTTTGTCCGTAGATGCTCTCAGGGAGAATTATCTGTCCATATACCGGCTGGCCTGTGAGCAGCTGACGGAAGACGAGCTGCCCGGAGAAGGTATGCCGGCACAGGTTTACGCGGACGCATTGGCGAACAGCATAAGCATGCGGTATAAAAGGCTTATGGCAGCCGCCGAAAAGGTGACGGAATCCTTTGCTGCCGTAAAATCTACGGTCAGCGTGTATGCACAGGCACTGGAACCCTATCAGACAGCGGCCCTGGAATTCCTTAAGTGCCTGAATGCCGGGGAACCGCCGGAATCGGAACATATCCGGAATGAGATTGCAGGACCCCAGGCTTTTCTAAATGCCATATCCTGCAGTGACTTTACTTCGGAAGATACTATCGAAGTGCTGGAACAGGCATCAGAATATTATCCTGTCAGAGTTCTGACTGGGATTGCCTGCGGTAAATATTTTATCAGCACGGGACCGGCCGACAGGCTGACGGAAAAAGAACCGGATTCCGCGTCCGGAGACGCATCAGTAAATTCCGGTGTATTTGCGTCTTTGGATGGAACTGCTGACGGCCAGGACGGCGATATGCCTCCAAATTCGGACGTTTCCTCCGATGCCGTCCCGGATACCTCCCGCCCGGAGGCAGACGGGACACCGGCAGGCGATTCCGCTTTTGTCCAAAAGCTGCGCCAGTATTCGGCCCTGCTTTCCGCTGACGAAAATCTTGGAATCTTTTCAAAGGGGATTCATCCCGGGGAGAAAAAGAAGATAACCTCCAGTATCTTTGTCAGCGATATGCGAACAGGCATTGAACCTGTCGAAAAAGCCGAAAAAATAATACTGAAAGAACTGGATTCGAGAAATTGTACGGCAGGGATTCTGTTGACCGCGGCCAAGGGAATCCCGCAGAAGCTGGCGGATTCCGTTTTGAGCCATTTATACAAAAAAGGGTATCTGCGGAAATACTCGTTATTTCCCGGCGGAGAATTCTTCTGTGCGTCAGCCAGGCTTATCAAGGCTATGAGCTTTAAGGAATGCAGCAAATTTGCCGGTATTCGCAGACGCACGTCCGAAGCATGGGGGGAGCGTATTGAAGACAGAGCCGCCAGCGCCGCAGCCAGGATTGCCTATGTGAACGTGAATGTACTGATTGCCAAGCGTTTTATAGAAAGAAAAACTTCCAAATACACCGAAAAAATGTGTATTTTTACAGATGCGTTCTTTTCATTGATAAAGATAAACGCGTTTCCTGAAAAATGTGAGCTGGCAGTCGGCGCATTTTGGGATAACACGGCAGAATGTGACGCCTTCCTGGAAACGGCAACGGTTCATTTAAACGCATGCGAAGGAATTGCGCAGATCTATGCTGCCGGCATTAACCATGAAAAAGCGCGTGCTTTCGCAAAAGCGCTCCTGGAAGAAACCGGACATGATTTTTCCGGGGCAAACGTCTGGCTGTACAGTCTGTCCGACAACAGTTATTGCAGATATCCGTCCATGGAACCGGTAGATGTCGAAGCTTTATATGCGGATTCGGATAAAAGTGAAGCCGAACCTGTATCGGAGCCGTCGGCACCGGAAGCTGATGATTCCGCTGACCTGACGGAGCCACCGCTACCGGAAGCTGATGATTCCACAACCCTGACGGAACCACCGGTATCCGAAGCTGATGATTCCACAACCCTGACGGAACCACCGGTACCGGAAGCTGATGATTCCGCTGACCTGACGGAGCCACCGCAGCAGACGACAGAAAAAAGAGCGCCCGCAGCAGAAGTAAATGCTGCCCTAAAAGCCACTGCCCTTGATACCACTGCGCAGACAGACATGGATGTTCTATATGGCTTATTGGCGGAACGGCGGTTTTACTGCGCTGCTGCCTATGCAAAATCCTGTTCCCTGGCGGGCAGACTGAACGAATTATTATACAATCAGCTTGCCTATGCGCTGAACGACCCTCTGGCGCGCTGTATCTACTCTACGGAGAATGTTTTCCGGCTGATTCCGGAAGGTGGTGTATTTGAAGAAACACTGACTGTTTCCACGGCAATCAGGATGTTCTTTTCCAGCCAGGTACGTTATGACTACAACATTAAGTCATTTTACGGGGGTATCAAAAATTATGAAGTCTTAAATACGTTTCCTACACTGAGCCAGGTTGTATACTCCCTGCTGGACTTTAAGAACGAATATAACAGAGGGATTGATACTTATGCCGGATACAGGACAAAAAGCCGGACAGCGCTGAACAGGGACATTGCCAGGCTGCGGAGCGAGGCCGGGAGTTTTTATGATAATTTCGTCGTGGGCAAAAAGAAGGAGAATGCAAGCCAGAAACGCTTCATTGAGACGAAAAAGCTTATGTTTTCCGTAAGCAGCGACATCGGGCAGTATATCAAATCAATTATTGATGAAGACCTGGAAATGCTTCCCCTTATGACGGATTTCCTTCAGGAAAATTTCTTCGCGGAAGAAGATGAGATTTCCGAGACAACCATAAACGCGGAAAAGCTCTGGAAGTACATTGTTGTATTCTGGGAAAAGGCCGGCGGCAACATGGTGTACCGGCGGCACGAGGATCTCATGAGCCATCTGCGCAGCAATATTACGAATACAACCATGAAGGCGGTGCAGCTGATGGCCAGATGGTATGTTCTCGCGGAACAGCTGAACAAGCGGACCGACGATACGGGGACAACGGCATATGAAAGGCTGCAGAAACCGCTTCGGGAGAATATTTCAGCTGCCATTGCCGAGTTAAAGGAAGGCATTTCGGCATCAGCTTCCCATATGGAGCGGGTTGCCGGACTGAACGTCATACTGACAACCTTACAGGAAATCCTGCAATGTATGGACGGCACAATCGACGAACATGCATGGAAATATTTCTATGCGGAATTTCTTCTGACAGACGACATCATGCTGGATGAAAATTTCCTACCGGATTTAAATACGCATTCCTCGGAAATGAAGTCAATGCAGCCGGCTAACCGCATTATAAATCATGTCCGCAAAATAAGCAGGCACAGGGCAACATACAGGGAACGCCTGTCCGAAATTCTGGAAGACCGGGGCGACGATTACGGCGCGGCGAGACTCATCATTGACTACCTGGCATACAACGAGGATTCCGAAAACCGTGAGGAACTGGCCGCGCTTCTGGAAACCGTCGATTCCGGGGAAAAGTATGCAAAGGAGACCGCGGATTTAAGAAAAGCGGACTTCATAGGGGAACTGGAGCTGGCCCAAAGCTATGGCCAGATTGATAATTCTTCCGAGGATAAAAAGGAAAGGTGTTAGTCCGTAAATGTGTTGGTAATCTGTTTGAGTCCGTTTTATGGGTCATC